>WNFR01000353.1_pt1 | contig 46611 bp, 38 predicted proteins | sample 5400221 | NCBI WGS metagenome assembly WNFR01 (sample SAMN13153357, study PRJNA577476) | soil metagenome | isolation source: 40 cm soil under Madrone tree | place: USA:California | collected 2016-06-14 | reverse complement strand
GGACTACTCGCGGTCGTGGTGTTGCTGATCATCATGAACTGGTTTTTCCACAAAATATATTGGGGCGGCTGGATCCGCGCGCACAGCCGACGGCGCAAGAGTTTGCTCGAGAACGGACACGGCAATGAAACCGCGAAACGCTCATTGCTCTTTGGTTTAATCCTGCTCGGCTTCACTTCGTTGTATCGCGAAGGTTTCGAAGTGGTTCTCTTTTTGCAAACGTATCATTTGCGATTTGGCGGTGGGGTTGTTTTGCAAGGCGCGCTGCTTGGAATCGCCCTCTCCGCAATTGTCGCCGTGCTGACATTCGTGGTTCAGCAAAAACTTCCTTATCGCAAAATGCTGATCACGACCGGAATTCTCCTCGGTATGGTGCTGCTTGTGATGGTCGGCGAGCAAGCGCAGGAGATGCAGCTGGCGCACTGGATTTCGACGACACCGATCGGACCGCTCGCGCCACTAATTCCGAAATGGATGGGGTTGTGGTTCTCGGTTTATCCAACTTACGAAACATTGATCGCGCAAGGATTCGCGGCCGTCTTGGTGGTCGGTTCTTATTACGCCGCCCGAAAATTTGGCGCGACGCCTCCGGTTAGCGACGAACCCGAGCGCGAGGCAAAAGCAGAAGCGGACATCGCGCTGCCAAAACGCCAACTGCAGTTGGCGCGTTAACGACGAGCGGCTGTTTCAATTCGTGATGAGCAAGAGCGCGCTGTCGATCTTTGTCCGAGCCGGACTGGCACTATTGTCGATCTTAACGACAACCGGATTCGCCGGGGTGCGGCATTTCACTTATTTATACGAAGCGCCGACTTCGCCGCCGGGCAGCATCGAATCAGAAAATTGGATCACGTGGGCGCGAGTAAGCGATCCGGAACGCAGCGACCAGCTCGCATTCCGCCATGAGATCGAAATCGGGATCACCGAACATTTTCAGGCGAGCGTCTATCTCGTCGATTGGGATCATCACAGCGATCCGGCGGGCTCCGGCTTTAAGTATAGCGATAGCGGTGTCGAGCTGATCTATAACTTGACGAATCCGGTTATCGATCCGGTCGGAGTGTCGATCTACCAGGAATACAAAGGTGGCGATCGACTGTTTGAGTGGGAATCAAAGCTTATCGCGCAGAAAAATTACGGTCGGTGGATATTTGCCTACAATGCGACCCTCGAAGCGGTTTGGGAGGGCAAAGGTCTGGAAGAACGCGCAGGCGAACTCTCGCAAGCGCTCGGCGCGAGCTACGAAATTTCGCCGCGGCTCTCGGTGGGACTGGAATTCCTTCACGAGTTCGTTTTTCCCGATTGGCGTGACAACGAAAACATCAGAAATGTCTTTGTCGGGCCAAACATTTCCTATCGGCGCAATCAATGGTTCGTGACCACAACTGCACTCACGCAGGCGACGGATACTTCAGGCGAAGCGGATTTTCAGCTGCGGACAATTTTTGGATTCGGATTTTGAGATGAAGAAGTTGCTTCTGACGTGCCTAGCTTTTGTCGGCTGCGAAACCGCAAACTATGCGCCGGTTGTGACTTTGCCGCGCAAATCGGAAGCCACTAAGCTTCAACGAGGCCGGCAGTTGTTCGTTCATCGCTGCATCGAGTGCCACACCCTGCCCGCGATCTGGAAGTATTCGCGCGAAGATTGGCCGAAAATCGTGAACGCCATGTCGCATCGTGCGAGCCTGGATTCAGCGGATCGCGAGGCGGTGATTTCCTACATTCTGGCGGCGCGAAAGCAGATGTAGCGATTCCAGTTGAACGACGCGGCAAGCTTTTCACCTTAGGCGGATGATCAAGCTGCCTCTTCGCTCCTTTTTCCTCTCGATCTTGTCGCTGTCGATCTTCCAATTCGCGAATGGCGTCGAACCGAGCCCTCCAACAAAAGCAAAAGCCGGAGGAGGTACAACTGCCACACCGGCAGTTTCGCCGGAGAAAAAAACGTTTCCGCCGGGTGCGATCGACGAAAAGCTCTTTAGCGGGATGCAATGGCGGCAGGTCGGCCCGTTTCGCGGCGGGCGCGCGCTGGCGATTGAGGGCGTGCCGGGCGAGCCGGACACGTGGTATTTCGGTGGAGTAGCGGGCGGCGTTTGGAAAACGATCGACGCCGGTCAGAATTGGTCTCCGTTGTTCGACAAGGAAGACATTTCGTCGATCGGCGCGATTGCGGTAGCGGCATCGGATCACAACGTGATTTACGTCGGCACCGGTGAAGCGGCGATTCGCGGCAACACGACCTACGGTACCGGCGTTTACAAATCCATCGACGCCGGCAAAACGTGGAAAAATGTCGGGCTTAAAGACACGCACAACATCGGCGCGTTAATTGTCGATCCTAGAAGCGAAAGTGTCGCGCTGGTGGCGGCGCTCGGTCACGCGTTTGGTCCAAATAAGGAGCGCGGAATCTTTCGGACAGCCGATGGCGGCAAGACGTGGACGAATGTTTTGTTCAAAGACGAAAACACAGGCGGCATCGATGTCGTCTTCGATCCGCACAATCCGAACATCGTCTTCGCGGCAATGTGGCAGGCGAAGCGGCAGCCATGGTTTTTTTCGAGCGGCGGTGCCGGTAGCGGACTTTATCGCTCGGAAGACAACGGCGTGACGTGGAAACGCCTCGAAGGCAACGGACTTCCGGAAGGAATTCTTGGCCGCATCGGCATTTCAGTTTCGGGCGCGGATTCGAATCGCATTTACGCGATCATCGAAGCCAAGGAGGGCGGAATTTATCGCTCCGACGATGCCGGACAAAAATGGACGCGTATCAACGAAGACGGGCGTTTCCGTCAGCGGGCGTGGTATTTCTCGAAGATTTACGGCGATCCGAAATCCGCGGACACGGTTTACATTTTAAACACCGGCGCGTTCAAATCGGTGGACGGCGGCAAAACATTCAACTTGTTGCCGGCGCGCCATGGCGATCATCACGGTCTCTGGATCGATCCGCAAAATCCGAATCGCATCGGCAACGCCAACGATGGCGGCGCTAGCATTTCGATTGACGGCGGCAAAACTTGGACCACGCAAAACAATCAGCCCACCGCACAATTTTATCACGTCGCAGTCGACAACGCGTTTCCGTATCACATTTATGGCGCGCAACAGGACAACTCGAACGTCTGCATCGCGAGTCGCACTGACTCGGGGGTGATCGGACCACAGGATTGGTATCCGGCGGGCGATGGCGAATGCGGATTCGTAGTTCCGGACCCGCGCGATTGGCACATCATCTACTCAAACAGTGAGGGCTACGCTGTTCGTTACGACAAAAGCCGAGAAGAGATCCAGGACATTAGTCCCGTGCCGCTGGATAATTCCGGACACGGCGCCGTCGATCTTCAGCATCGTTTTCAATGGGTCTCGCCGCTTCTGATTTCGCCGCACAATCCCGACGTGCTCTACACCGCGGCGGAATGCGTTTTCAAATCGATCGATCACGGGCAAAGCTGGACACAAATCAGCCAGGACCTAACGCGCAATGACAAATCAAAACAGCAACCGAGCGGCGGTCCATTGACCAACGACATCACGTCGGTCGAATATTACGACACGGTGTTCGCACTGACCGAGTCACCGGTGACCAAAGGCACACTTTGGGCCGGCTCGGACGATGGACTAATTCACGTCAGCACCGATGACGGCGCGAACTGGAGCAACGTCTCGCCGAAAATGCCGGAGTGGAGCACGGTCGATCTAACCGAAGCGTCGCCGAGCGACGGCAAGACTGCGTACGCCGCGGTGGATCGACATAAGCTCGACGATTTCAAACCTTACATTTTCAAAACGACTGATCTCGGCAAAACGTGGACGTCGATCGTGAATGGAATTCCCGACGGCGCGTACGTGCACGCGGTCCGCGAGGATCCAAAGAAGAAGGAAATTCTGTACGCGGGGACTGAGCTCGGTGTTTACGTTTCCCTGGACAGCGGCGCGCACTGGCAACCATTGCAATTGAATCTGCCACAATCGCCGATCCACGATCTGGTCGTGAAAGATGACGACTTGGTCGTCGCGACGCACGGCCGTTCGTTCTGGGTTTTGGATAACGTCACACCGTTGCGCCAAGTGAATGCGCAATCGACAAACCCGGAGTTCATGCTTTACCAACCGCAAACGGCATTGCGACTGCATTATCCCGAGGAATTTGATCGCCGTCAGCCGGTTGGCGACAATCCGCCGGCGGGCGCGATGATCGATTATTATTTCAAGACGGCGCCGAAAGATGAAGTGACGATGGACGTTTTGGATGCACAGGGAAAAGTCGTGCGCCATTTGTCGAACAAAGAGAAAAAGGAAGGCGAGCAACCGCCGGAATGGCCTGACCGCGTCGAGCGAGTGAAGACGATTCCAGCGAAGGAAGGAATGAATCGGTTCGCGTGGGATTTGCGCCACAACGATCCGATTCAAATTCCGGGAGCGTTTTACACCGGCAGTGGACCGAAGGGGCCGCTCGCGTTGCCGGGTGATTACCAAGTCAAAATGACCGTCGCCGGAAAATCGCAAACCGTTCCGCTAAAAATCGTGATCGATCCGCGCAATAAAGGCGCCGAGCCGTCGCTGCAAAAGCAGTTCGATGTCTCAAAGAAGGTAAACGATCGAATTTCGGAACTTCATCAGGCGGTAAACGAGATCCGCGACATCAAAGCGCAAATCAAAACGCTGCATTTCCGATTCACTGACGACGAGAAAATGAAACCGGCCCTGGCAGCCGCGGACGATCTCGACAAGAAAATGTCGGACGTTGAGAAGGAACTGATCCAGGTAAACATGAAGGGATCGGAAGCGAACCTAGCGTTTCCGAGCATGTTGAACGAGCGCTTCGACTCGTTCAGTCATTTTATCGATGCCGGTGACTCCAATCCGCCCACGAAATCGCAGCTCGAGGTGTTTCAGAAGTTGAGCGGTCAGCTCGACGAACAGTTGAAGAAATGGACGCAGCTCAAATCAACCGACGTGGCAAAGGTCAGCGAAATGATCAAAGGCGCGAACTTGCCCGGACTTGTAGTTCCACCTTTGCCGAAAGCGGAAACGCCGAAAGAAACAAAATCCTCGAGTTAGCTTCAGCGCGCTTGTGGCGAAGATCGACAAAGCAGTCATTCTCGCGGCCGGACGCGGAACGCGGATGCGCGAAATGACGGCTGACCTTCCGAAGCCGATGCTCGAAGTGCGCGGCAAACCGGTCTTGCAATACATCGTCGAAGGCTTGCGCGACGCGGGTGTTCGGAAATTTCTGATCGCCGTTGGCTACCGAGCCGACGCGGTACGGAATTTCTTCGGCAACGGCTCGCGCAACAACATCGACATCAAATACGCAACGCAAGTCACGCAAGATGGAACTGGGCGGGTTGTGGACTTGGCGAAAGATTTCGTCGCCAACACGCCGTTCATCCTCGCTTACGGCGATATTTTGATCGATCCCGCAAATTACAAACGCATTGTCGATCTTACCGACGATGTGGAAGCGATCGTCAGTGTGACTCGCGGGGAGGACGTGAGCAAAGGCGGCGCGGTTTTTGTGAACGAGCGAATGGAACTTGTCGATCTTCGCGAGAAACCAAAGCCCGGCGAGCCGACTAGTCCGTGGTACAACGCAGGCCTCTACGCGTTCCGGCCGAGCATTTTCGATTTCACCGCGAAATTGAAACCTTCCCCGCGCGGCGAATACGAGCTCACTGATGCGATCCGCGAGTTGGCACAAACCGGCGACAAAGTTCAAGCGCTCGAGCTCACCGGCGATTGGGCAGACGTGCGCGACCCGGAAATTCTCGCGCGATTGAACCGCTAAGTTACGACGTTTGCTCCGTCGGTTCGTCCGCACCTTCTTCGCCGATTTCCTCCTCGATTTCGCGGCGCCATTCGCGGGAGAGCCAGGGGCGGAGAAATCCGTAGAGCAAATAGGCAAGAAACAAAACCGCCGGCATCCACTGGTAAAACATCGCCGTTAAGACGAGAATGAGGAAAATCACCAGGAATCGTGGGATCGACTTTTTCGTCTTCCAATTGATGGCCTTGAAGCTCGGATATTGGAACCGGCTGAACATCATGAACGAGAGAAACAGCAGTAGCGGCGGCAGGAAGAATTTCCAATTGCCCAGACGATGCTCGCCTTCGGTAAGCCAGAGCATGAACAACGTGATCGACGCGATCAATCCGGCCGCGGCGGGAATCGGGAACCCGGTAAAGTTTTTGCTGTTGTTACTTTTCGATTCGCGTTCGTGATTCGCTGAGGCGGTGTTGAAACGCGCGAGGCGCAACGCACCACAGCAAAGGTAAATCAGGGCAATAATCCAGCACGCGGTGCGAAATTCCTGGAGCACAATCCGATAAACCAAAAGCGCGGGCGCGACGCCGAACGAGACGATATCGGCGAGCGAGTCGAACTCGCGGCCGAACGCGCTGTCGTGTCCGCCAAGACGCGCCAGGCGGCCATCGAGAAAATCGAAAACGAAAGCGCCCAGAATGAACCAGATTGCCTCATGAAAGAGATCCGCAGCGGCATCGGCGTTGCTGATTTGCAAAAGCGCGCCTTCCAAAATCTTGAGGGTAGCAGTGAACCCGCAAAAAAGATTACCCGCCGTCATGAGATTCGGCAGGAGATAAATTTTCGACGGATGTTCGTTCATCAATCAGGGAGACGCGCGATAATTGTCGATCCGCCGGCAACGTGATCACCCACTTTGACCAACACGTCCGCCGCGAGTGGAAAGTATACTTCCGTTCGCGAACCAAAGCGAATCATTCCGAAACGATCCCCTTTCCTGAGCTCATCGCCCACGTCGGACCAGGCGACAATGCGGCGCGCGATCGCTCCGGTGAGCTGGCGAACAACGAAAGTGCCACGCGCATTCTCAAAGCCCCAGGTCAGCGCCTCGTTTTTTTCGGAGCACTCCGGACTGCGCGCATCAAAACAGACACCTTCGCGGCGTTGACGGTAAACAATTTTGCCATCCACCGGCGCGCGATTGGTGTGGACATCGAAGATCGACAAAAAGATTCCGACGCGGCGCGTTTTGGTTTTCAACAGATCGGTTTCTTCAACTTCGGAAATATCGGCAACGGTTCCGTCCGCCGCCGCGACGATCACATTTGGATCGGCAGGAATGTCCCGTTCCGGATCCCGGAAAAAGAAAAATGTGTAGAGAATCAGAATTAGAAAAACTAATGCGACCCAGGCGCTGAAAAGAAGGCTGACGAACGCGAGAAGAACCAAAATCGCGAGAATCCAACGTGCTTCGAAGATCGTCTGAAGGCGCATTTGGCCGCACATTTTCGGAGTGCAAAAGAGGCTGGTCAAGGGGACAAAAACGGGTGTGAATAAGTCGGCGGCGCCAACCACAATATCGTGGGCTTTGACAAGCTGCGCCCTCCAATCGCTAGCGCAAATAAGGCTCTTGGCAGCACGAGATTATTAGTTGTTTTCTAGCTCGCTTTCGCTACCTTCTTACGATGCCAGCCCGAGCCGCCGTCAAAGTCGTTCCAGATGACGAAAATTCGAGCGAAAAAAGTCAGCCTCGCCAGTCTTCGGGCGTCAACAAATCGCAAAAATACGACGCCGCTCAGATCGACAAACTCGAGGGCTTGGAAGCGGTCCGGAAGCGGCCAGGCATGTATATCGGCGACCCCGACGAGCGTGGTCTGCACCACATGGTCTACGAAGTCGTCGACAACTCGATCGACGAACATCTCGCCGGATTCTGCGACAAGATTGAAGTGACGGTGCACATGGACGGAAGCATTTCGATTCGCGATAACGGCCGCGGCATTCCGGTCGACATTCATCCGAAGTGGAAAATGCCGGCAGTCGAGCTGGTTCTCACAAACCTGCACGCGGGCGGAAAATTTGGACAAGGCGCCTACAAGTACTCCGGCGGTCTCCACGGCGTCGGCGCGAAATGCACGAACGCTCTTTCGGAATGGTTCAAAGTGGAGGTTTCGCGCGACGGCAAGGTTTACCACATGGCCTTCGCCAAAGGAAAAACGACGCAAAAGCTCGAAGTCATCGGCGAGGTCAAAGGTAAAAAGGCGACTGGCACGTTCATTACGTTCCTCCCTGACCCGACGATCTTCACGATCACGACTGAGTTTAAATTCGAACGCCTCTCCACACGTTTGCGCGAGCTGGCGTTTCTTAATCCCGGCCTTGAGATCAATCTGACCGACGAACGCAGCGATGAGCCGAAGAGAGAAACGTTTCTCTACAAACACGGCATCGAGGAATTCGTCAGGCAGCTTGGCGAAAACAAACAGGTGCTGCATCCGAAGCCCATCCTGATCGAGCGGCAACGCGACGAGGTGTTTGTCGATGTTGTGCTGCAATACAACGACACCTACAACGACCAGATCCTGCCGTTCGCGAATTCGATCCCTAATCCGGATGGCGGCACGCATCTCACCGGATTTCGCACCGCGCTGACTCGCGCGATCAACCAATACGCGCGCGCCAACAATCTCACGAAGGAAAAAGATCCTTCGATTTCCGGCGATGACGTTCGCGAGGGACTGATTGCGGTTCTCAGCATCAAGCTGCCGAATCCGCGGTTTGAATCGCAAACCAAGGTGAAACTCGTGAACACCGAGATCGACGGCATCGTGAACTCGGCGGTTTACGAAGGGTTGATGACGTTTTTCGACAAAACTCCGCCAGTTGCACGCCGGATTTTTGACAAAGTGCTTACCGCCGCGCGCGCACGTGAAGCAGCGCGCAAAGCGCGCGAGACGATTCGGAAAGGCGCTCTGACCGGCGGCGGATTGCCCGGAAAACTGGCGGACTGCTCCGAGCGCGATCCGGAATTGACGGAGCTTTACATCGTCGAAGGCGATTCAGCAGGCGGTTCGGCAAAACAAGGACGCGATCGCCGCTATCAAGCGATCCTGCCGATCCGCGGCAAGCTGATCAACGTCGAGAAAGCCCGCGAAGATCAATTTCTCAAGAACAACGAAATTCAATCGATGATCACCGCGATCGGCACCGGAATCGGCAAACCGCGCGAAGAAGACGGCGGCAACGGCAAGACCGAAGAGGGTCGCTTCGACATCACGAAATTGCGCTACGGCCGCATCATCATCATGACGGACGCAGACGTCGACGGCTCGCATATCCGCACATTGCTGCTGACATTTTTCTTCCGCCAAATGACCGAGCTCGTGCGCGCGGGCAAGATCTACATCGCGCAGCCGCCGCTCTATCAAATCAAACGCAAGAAGCGCGAGGAATACGTCGATGATGACGTGCAGTTGAACAAAATCCTGATCTCACTTGGCGCCGAAGACGTGAAGTTAAGAAATCTCGCCGACAAAAAGGAAATCTCCGCTGGTCAATTGAAGGACATCCTCGAATCACTTGAAAAACTGGCGAAGCTCAGCGAAGCGGTGCGGCGTCACGGCGGCGACCTAGAAACTTACCTGGAAGAGCGCAATTCAAAGTCAGGAAAGCTTCCGACCTATCTCGTCAAAGTCCGCGAAGGCAACGACGAGACCGTTCATTATTTTCACGACGAAAAAGCGGTCCGGAAATTTCACGAGAACAATCTCGATCTGAATTTGTTCGACACCCAGATGGAGCAAGAGCTGTTGCCGCTCGGCGATGCACAAGCGCCCGCGGCAAAGACGAATGGCGTTCGTCGGCGTGCAAAACTGGTTGAGCTCCATGAGTCGGCGGCGATCCAGAAGATCATCGCAGAACTCGCGCGAAAAGGTTTGAAAGTCGATCATTACGCAGCGAGCGATAAGCCAATTTTCGAATTGATCGAGGGCGAAGGCGACAAAACCGTGACGCATGCCTTGTTTTCGGTTCCCGAGATCCTGCACAAGGTTTTGGAGATCGGCCGGCGCGGCGTGCAAATCAAACGGTTCAAGGGTCTAGGTGAAATGAATGCCAAGGAATTGTTCGAGACCACGATGAATCCCGAGAAACGCAAACTGCTCAAGGTCGATTTGAACGACGACAACGCGGTCGACGCCGACAAAATGTTTACGATCCTGATGGGCGACGTGGTGGAGCCGCGCCGGCAATTCATCGAGGACAACGCGCTGAATGTTCGAAATCTGGATGTCTAATATCGACATCGCGTAGATCGACAATTTGATGTACTCGGCGAACGAAAAAGTTGATCCAATAAATGTGGCCGAAGAGGTGTCGAGGTCGTTCCTCGATTACTCGATGTCGGTCATCATCTCGCGCGCGTTGCCCGATGCGCGCGACGGATTGAAGCCATCGCAGCGCCGGATTCTATACGCGATGCACGATTTGTCGCTCTTCCCGGGCCGGCAACATCGTAAGTGCGCGAAGATTTGCGGTGACACGAGCGGTAACTATCACCCGCACGGCGAAGCGGTGATCTACCCCACCCTCGTCCACATGGCGCAGCCGTGGGCGATGCGTGAGCGGCTGGTCGACGGTCAGGGAAATTTCGGATCGGTCGAAGGCGATCCGCCGGCAGCGATGCGTTACACCGAAGCGCGGATGACGCATCTCGGCGCGGCATTGATGGTCGACATGGACAAGGACACGGTCGACTTCGTCCCGAACTACGACGAAACGCGGACCGAGCCGACAGTTTTCCCAGCCGCATTTCCAAATCTTCTTGTTAACGGCGGAACGGGCATCGCGGTTGGAATGGCGACGAACATTCCGCCCCACAATTTGAGCGAAGTGATCGACGGCGTTTGCGCGCAGATCGACGATCCCGACATCACGCTCGATGAGCTGAGGAAACACGTGAAGGGGCCGGATTTCCCGACGGGCTGCGCAATCTGTGGTCTGACCGGAGTGAAACAATATCTCGAGACCGGCCGCGGCAGCATGAAAGTGCGCGGCAAAGCCGGCGTGGAGGAAATCAAGGGCGGCAAGGAACAAATCGTCATCACTGAAATTCCCTATGGGGTGAATCGCGCCACGCTGGTGGAGCGAGTCGCGGAGCTGGTGAACGAAAAAGTTCTCGGAGACATTTCGGCGATTCGTGACGAGTCCGATGAGAACACGCGCGTCGTCATCGAGTTGAAGCGGGACGGCAATCCGAAAGTCGTCATCAACAATCTCTACAAACACACTGCGCTCGAAAGTTCATTCGCCGCGTCGATGCTCGCGATCGATCACGGCCGGCCGAAGCTGCTCAATCTCAAAGACGCGAACGTCGCTTACATCGAGCATCGCCGCGAAGTCGTACTGCGCCGGACGCGCTTCGAATTAAGGAAGGCCGAGGAACGCGCTGAGACCCTGGAAGGTTACCTCATCGCGCTGGGGAACCTGGACGAATTCATCCGGATCATTCGCGGGTCGGCCAATCGCGAGGAAGCGCGGATCAAATTGCTCGCGTTCGAGTTTACCAAGAAACAGGTCGAACAAATCGGGATTATCATTCGCAATCCCGCGCGACTGACCGAAGGCCGCTATGCGTTCAGTGAACATCAGGCCAATCAGATTCTCGATCTTCGTTTGTATCAATTGACCGGACTCGAGCGCGACAAGATCGAGAACGAATACAAAGAGTTGATCAAAACGATTCAGGACTTGCGCGATATTCTCGCCAAAGAGCAGCGCGTCCTGACCATCATCAAGAAAGAATTGCGCGAGCTCAAAGATAAACATGGTTCGCCGCGCTTAACCGAGTTCATCGCGGACGAGGGCGATATCAACATGGAGGACCTGATCGCGAATGAGGGCTGCATCATCAGCATCACGCACGGTGGCTTCATCAAGCGGACCGCGGTGAGCGCGTTCCGCGCGCAGCGTCGCGGCGGCAAAGGCGTGATCGGTATGACGACGCGCGAAGGCGCCACTGAGGAAGAAGAGGGCGATTTCATTGAGCATCTATTCACCGCGACCACGCACGATTATTTGATGTTCTTCACCGAAGCCGGCCGCGCTTATGTCGAAAAAGTTTACGAGATCCCGGAAATGGGTCGCGCGGCGAAGGGCCGATCGATCGCCAATATTCTCGAACTGAAGCCAGATGAGAAGATCGCCGCCACGATTCGGATTCAATCCAAGAAGTCCGGCACCGGCCCGAACGCGGTCGATCAAACGTGGGACGAAAATCTTCACATCGTGTTCGCGACCGAGTCCGGGATCGTGAAGAAATCGAACCTTTCCGATTATCGAAACGTTCGCAAAGGCGGCATCATCGCCATTCAAATCGAAAAGGGAGACCGATTGATCGACGCCAAACTGACCAATGGAAACAACGAGGTCGTTTTGATCACGAAAGAAGGAATGAGTCTCCGTTTTCACGAAGAACAGTTGCGCGATCAGGGCCGGAACACCGTCGGCGTCTGGGGAATTCGTCCGCAGAAAAAAGACAAGGTGATCGCCATCGCGATTATCGATCCAAGCGCAATGCTGCTGGTTGCGGGTGAAAATGGAATCGGCAAGCGAACAACGTTCGACGACTATCGAAAACAGAATCGCGGCGGCAAAGGCATCATCACGATGAAGACCGGCACGAAAACCGGCGATGTTGTTGGCGCGCTCACCGTGCGCGATTCGGACGAGATCATGTTGATCACGACCAAAGGTCAAATGGTGCGTACGCGCGTCAAAGAAATCCGCGAGACCGGCCGCAACACGATGGGCGTGAAGTTAATGAATCTGAAACCGGGCGAAAAACTGCAAGCGATCGCACCTGTCGTCAGCCAGGCGGCCGAAGAAGAAGCTCAGAGCACGGAACCGGCGGACTCTGTCGAACCCGCGAAGCCGCAGAAGCCTAAAAAGTCGTAAAAGAAAGGGCACGCGGCCGCGTGCCCTTCTCACATCGAAGTTTCCCAGCTAATAACGCGTGCTCTGCGTCGTGGTAGTGGTCGTCGGTTGCGTCACCGTCGTCTGACGCGTTGTGCTGGTAGTCGTCGTCACAGGTTCCTCGTGCGCGCAGGAGTTCAGGAACACAGCAATGAGGACCGAAAGCATCGGAATAAGAAGTTTTTTCATAGTGTAATGGTGCTTACATAATCAGTTCGCGCCTAGCCGCTTCGGCAGATGTAAATTAGTTGTCGATCTTGCCAGATTAGTCCGCGACTCGGCCGCGCAGTTTCTTCAACGCGCTGCGTTTTCGTTTCGATTCGAGGATTTTCTTTTTCAATACCGGCGGGCGCGGCGATTTGCGGCGGCGCTCTTTTTCGCGCGCAGAAATTTGCGACCGCCGAACCGCGCGTTGTTGATCCTCGATTGCGTCGAGCAAACGCTCGCGAGCAAGCTTGCGATTGATCGCCTGCGAACGCGAGTCCTGAACCGTGACGCTGATGCGGGTGGGGCGATGGCGCAGCGTCACGGCGGTCGAAACCTTGTTTACGTTCTGGCCGCCGGGTCCACCTGAACGTGCGAATGTTTCCTCAATATCGACATCGCGAATGCCGAGGCGTTTCATTCGCTCCGCGAAGGGACCACTCATCTGCCCGCGAGAATAAGCGAGCTTTGGGTTAGACGCTATTGCACAGCGGCAATCCGGGTCGGCGGCTTGCCGGCGAAAATGTTATCCAAATCAGCCAGGACATGCTGCGGGCCGAGATATTGGGAACCGTTATAACTGCCCGAAATCAAGTTGCCCATCGAATCGAGAAGCACCAGTGACGGAATTCCTCTACCGGCGTCTTTCGTTAGCGCTTCCTTACCTTTCAGCTTTGTGAAATCGATCGCGAGCCACGGCATGTTTGTCTCGCGCATGTAGTTCTCAAAATCCGCCGCCGACCGATCATGACTGTAGAAAACGATCTCGAGTTCCGGATGCTCGGCGGAGACGCGTTTGTAATAATCGACGAGCTGCGGCGTAAATTTGCGACACGGCCCGCACCAATGCGCCGAAAAATAAACGGCGATGAGTTTCTTGCTCGCGAGAGATGTTTCGTCGACGTGCACGAGAGTGCCGTTGCGATATTGAACAAGATCATCTTTCAAAAGTTGCGAAAGAGCGCCGATGCTTGAAGTCGCGGTCGCTGATTTGCCCGCGCGTTCGCGCTCTTGCGCGACCTGCGCTTGATACCGAGTGTTCGACTTGCGCGCAATCTCCGTCTGGACGGCCCGACGCTCGTCGAGCGCGGCCATTTGTTCGAGAACGGCCGCCGTTTTATCCGCTGAAAGCGAATACATGCCGCTCTTCAGAGCCGCGATCAATTCGGCCGACGCACCGGCGTTGATCAACGTTTTCTCTTTTCCTTCATCGACAAGATCAACGCAGCGCCGGGCAGACAATTCTTTCATGAGGGAACCGCTGGAATAGCCCGCCCGCAGCATCAAGCCGACTTCGCTGACTGTGAGTGGCAACTGGCCGGCCTGTGCAGCGAGAACCACGGCCAAAGACAAGAGATAAGCCCAGCGGCGCATGCGTTTTAACCAGCAAACGGCGGGCCGGATTAGTGGCTATTATTGAGTCGATTTCTAGGGCAATGTTCTGCGCACCAGATGCAAACGTCGCAAGCGATCGAGCTGATCGTGCCGAAAGAGGCGGCGCGGCTCCGCCTCGACCAATTTCTCGCGCGCGAACTGCCCAAGTTCTCACGGTCACGATTGCAGACGCTGATTCGCAAGCACCACATAAAATTGAACGGCGCTGCGGCGCGTCCCCGCGATCCGGTGCGGGCTGGAGATCGCATCGAAGTAATAGAACCGCCGCCGGAGAAGATCGACAATCTGCCGGAGGCGATCCCGCTAGATGTTCTGTACGAAGATGACGAGCTGATCGTGATCAACAAGCCGGCGGGATTAGTGGTTCATCCTGGCGCGGGCCAGCGTGAACACACGCTCGTGAACGCATTATTGCACCATTTCCCAAAACTCTCGGGAATCGGTGGCAAAGAGCGCCCCGGAATCGTGCACCGCCTCGATAAGGAGACAAGCGGTTGTTTAGTGGTTGCCAAAACCGATGAGGCACATCGCGCGTTGTCGGCGCAATTTGCCGAACGCAAGATCGACAAGATCTATCTCGCGCTTGTCGCCGGGAAGATGCGGCGCACCGCCGGCACGATCGAAGAGAAAATTGGCCGGCATCCCGTGCATCGACAACGGATGGCAGTGAATTCGTCGCGCGGTCGCGCGGCAAGAACCGAGTACTGTGTTGTGAGTTCCTCAGAAGCAATGAGCTTGGTCGAATGCCGGCTACACAGTGGGCGAACACACCAAATTCGAATTCACCTTCGCCATGTCGGCCACGCCGTCCTCGGCGACAAAGTTTACGGCGCCAAGTACGCCAAAGATTTTGCCCGACAAATGTTGCATGCATGGAAATTAGCTTTTCGACATCCGCGCAGCGACGAATGGAAACAATTCGAGGCGCCGATACCACGCGACTTTCAGCTTGCCGCTAAGTCTCTTGCATTGCCATCCGGTTCTTAGCCGCGACCGTCGAAGAGTTTGAGCAGCGCGACAAAGAAAAGACCCCGGCTCATCGCGCGGCAGAATCGGCCTGCATCGCTTCAACCGCCTGAACGGGTAAAGGCGGCGGTGTGACAACGCCGCGTCGCGTGATCCGCTGCAAACCTGCGCGATACGCGGCAAGATCGACAAGTTCCGCCACCCGCGCCTTCAACGCGCGCGCGCGCGAAGCCAGAAAAATCAGGAACAGTGAAAAGGGAATGACCGACCAAAGATCTAGATGCGAAGTGTGAAGCCAGCGGTAAATGACGATGCTGAGCGCAAGTAGGCCGAAAATTACTGTGCTGGTGACAAATCGGCTACGAATCCGGACGCGCGTTAGGAATTTTCCACTGCCGTGATCTTCCGTCACGGTCTGCAGAATGGTGCTCCACCAAAAATTTCCGTAAATCTGGATGTCCCATTCCTTCCAGCCAGTGTCGATCGAATAACGCCACCCTTCTTCTTCCATGAGTTGAAAAATTGTGCCGAGCAAATGGTGGCGATCGCGCCCTTCCTCGCTCCAAAACACGCGGCGACGCAGACCGCGTCCGGTCGCGCCGGCCGGCAAGCGCCCGTGAGCGCGAATCACGTTTCGCGGTGTGCGTTTGAAATGAAGCCAGGTGAAGTAACGCGAGAAACCGCGCACGAGCGGTTGCACAAACGCGAGACACATCACCAACAAACGCGCGCCGACAGTATCGAACTTCGGTTCGATGCGAGCGCGGACCATGTAAGAAAGCGCCACCGTCAACGTTCCGCCGAGCATCAGATAGGGAACGATCCGCAAGGCCGGTAGAAAAATTCCGAGACCGAAAAGAAAGAGCGTGAGCGCGAACCATTCGATGCTGCTGAGATAGGCAGCAACATCGGACTGCGGCGTTGCGTACATCGATTGGAAAAATCCCTCGCCGAAAATGCCGTGATAAATCACCGGTCGATTGATGAACCAACTGAACCGCGGCGCACCGTAGATCTGTCCGCGCCATTTCGCCGTGCCGGTCGGGCCAAAGAAAATCAGATGCTTGAAACGAAGGAGCGATTCAGCTTCCCCGTAGCCTTCCTGTTGTTTCAAAAATTCGCGCAAGGTGAAGCGGCGATGATGCCAGACAATCGCCGTCGGGCTGAACGCGATGACACAGCCGGCTTGTTGAAGGCGCCAGCAAAAATCGACATCGTCACCGGCTTTGCAGTATTCGGGGTCGAAACCGCCGACGTTTTCGAAAGCCCAGCGGTAAAATGCCATGTTACAACCGGGAATGTGTTCCGCGACGGTGTCGGTCAGCAGCACGTGACTGGGTCCTCCCGGCGCGCCGGCAACGACAGCCTGGATCGTGTTTCTCGCGGGCGGGCTGACGTTCGGTCCGCCGACGCCGGCGTAATCACCGCTGGTCAACGTGCCGACTAAATAATACAGCCAGTCGGGATCGGCCATGCAGTCCGAGTCCGTGTAAGCAAACACGTCGCCTTTGGCAGCGGCAGCGCCGGTGTTGCGCGCGTGACTCAAACCGTGATTGGTCTGATGAATGTAGCGGACGTTCGGAAATTGCGCCGCGATCTCCGCCGTGTTGTCGGTCGATCCGTCGTCGACCAGGATCACTTCGTAATTTGGGTAATTGAGTTTGCCTAACGATTCGAGACAACGCGCGAGGGTGCGGCCGCCATTGTAGGAACAAACGATCACCGAAACAGACGGCGCCTTCGCCAGCGCGCGATGCGGAAGGGTCGAATCATCCTGGCCGAATTTGTCGCGCAGCGTGTAGAACGACTTTTTCGGGCGACGATCGCGCGTAACGATACCGAATGCCCAGTCCGTCACTTCTTGTCCGCCGGTAAACCATTCATCCGTCCAGGAAAACAAAATCGTTCCGGCGAGTCCGCATTTCGCGACGCTCTCGATGTGCCAGCCGAGCATCTCGGCTTGTTCGTCTTGCGAATGGCGAATCGTGTCCATTCCGAACTCACCGAGAATGAGCGGACGTTCCTCCGTCAGATTTTGCAGCCGCAAAAGGTAACGCTCGAAATCGCGTTGATTGTGGAGATAAACGTTGAAGCAAAAGAAATCGACGTTTTGCGGCAACAAATACTCCGTCGGCGGAAAAGTCGCGTAGGAAAACAGGACATCGGGATCGACGGCGCGCCCAATGCGCACGAGATGCTCAACAAATTCAATGACCTGCCGGACGCCAAGCCAGCGCGCCATCGTGCTCGAGATTTCGTTCCCGACCAGATAACCAAGCACCGCCGGGTTGCCGACATACCGCTTTACCGTCGTGCGGACCATTCGCGTGATCGCGTCGCGCACCTTTCGTTGGCGCAAAAATTCGATGTGCTTTTCCCACGGGAGTGTGATCAAAACGCGCACCTCGGCCGCGGCGCACTTGTCGAGAAACCATTGCGGCGGCGCGTGGTAAACACGAATCACGTTCAATCCGATCTCGCGCATCAATCGAAGATCGACATCGACTTGCTCCGGCCGTCCAAACTGGTCGCCGTTTTCATCCGGCTTGAACGGTCCATAGGTTGCGCCTTTGATGAAAAACTTCCGGTCGCCTTCGAAGAAAAACTTCGACGCAGTGCGAATGCGCGTCTGCACGGGCGTGGTCATAGCGAATGAAGGACTTCGCCAACGATTTCGGCGGTGCGCGAAATATCGTCCGGTGTATGAGCGGTCGAAATGAAACCGGTCTCGAATTGCGAAGGGGCGAAATAGACGCCCCGGTCGAGACACGCGTGGAAAAATCTGGCGAACATTTTCAAATCGCTCCGTTTCGCACCGGCAAGATCAACAACCGGGCCAGGCGCGAAAAACAAACAGAACATTGAACCAATTCGATGAAAGGTGATGTCGATCTTGGTGGACGCGATCGCGTCACGGGTGAGCAGTTCAAACTGCGAGCCCAGTTCTTCGAGGATTTTCCAGCCGTCGATTCGCTCGAGCTCGCGCAGTTGGGCCAGACCAGCGACCATTGCGAGCGGATTTCCTGAGAGCGTGCCGGCCTGATAAACCGGACCGTCCGGTGAAAGTCGGTCCATGATTTCAGCGCGGCCGCCGAACGCTCCGACCGGCAAACCGCCGCCGATCACTTTGCCAAGCACGGTCAGATCGGGCTTGATCCCAAAAATTTCCTGCGCGCCGCCGCGCGCGACGCGGAAACCGGTCATCACTTCATCGAAAATCATGAGCGCGCCGTGCTTGGTGCACTCATCCCGCAGACTCGAGAGGAAATTTTCCTTCGGGAAATAAAGGCCGGCGTTCGCCGGAATCGATTCCAGAATCACGCACGCGATTTCGTTTTTGTTTTCGCTGAAAGTCTTTCCGACAAGATCGACATCGTTGAATGGCAGCGAAATTGTCAGATCGGCAAAAGATTTCGGAACACCGGCGCTGTCCGGCCGTCCATGAGTGAGCGCACCGCTGCCTGCTTGGACCAAAAGCGAATCGGCGTGGCCGTGATAACAGCCGTCGAACTTGATGATCTTGTCGCGTCCGGTGAATCCGCGCGCAACGCGAATGGCCGACATCGCAGCCTCGGTTCCACTGTTCACCATTCGAATTTTTTCGATCGACGGCATCCATTGGCAGATCAGCTCCGCGAGTTCGACTTCGAACGGATTCGGAATTCCAAAACTCAATCCGTGCGCAGCGGCATCGCGCACAGCATCGACGACAACTTTGGGCGCATGGCCAAGAATCGCCGGTCCCCAGCCGGCGACGTAATCGATGTATTCCTTTCCATCGACGTCCCAGATTTTCGACCCGGCCGCACGTTCAACGAAGAACGGTTCGCCGCCGACGTTGCGCAGCGCGCGCACCGGTGAATTCACCCCGCCGGGAATGCGCGTTTGCGCTCGGCTAAACAATTGAGACGAACGGCGAGTCACGCGCCGAAGATAGCCATTAAACGTTAGTTGGCTAAATCATGAGGCGGGGGCGGGAATCGAACCCGCGAATAGAGGTTTTGCAGACCTCGGCCTTACCACTTGGCTACCCCGCCGCTGATTTTTAGCGAGCGCAAACTATCCGGGCTCAAGAGCGCGTGTCAATTTTGCAACGCACCCGAATTACGCCGTCGGAGCTTTCTCGAATTGGAACGGCGTTTCCTGGATGCGGCATTACCGCAGCAACCAATTCCGTAACAGAGCCAGAAGTTCCTCGCTTTCGACGGGCTTCGCGATGTAATCGCTGGCGCCGGCATCGATGCATTTCTCGCGGTCACCTTTCATCGCCTTCGCAGTAAGGGCAACGATCGGCAGCGCATTGAAACCGTACATTTGCCGGATCGCTCGCATTGTGTCGTAGCCATCCATCTCTGGCAGCATGATGTCCATCAGCACGAGGTCGGTCCCGTGCTCTCTTTCGAGCGCTTCGATCCCGGCCTTGCCAGTCTCCGCCGTGACCACGTTGATCTTGTAACGTTCAAGCAGGCTCGTCATGGCAAAGATGTTTCGGATGTCGTCATCAACGATCAGAATTTTTTTGCCAGCGAGGACCGCGTTCGGATCATGGAGTCGCTGAAGCAACTCGCGCTTCTGCTTCGGCAACTTCGAAACGTCTCGATGGAGCCAGAATGCCGTTTGATCGAAGAGCCGCTCGGGACTGCGAACGTCCTTCACGATGACGGTTTGAGCGAGGCGATTGAGCAATTCCTCTTCTTTACGGGACAAATCCTTTCCCGTGTAAATAACCACCGGCAGTTGCTGATGCTCTGCGCGGATTTGTTCGATCAATTTGAAGCCGGAAATGTCGGGCAACATTAGATCAAGAATCACACAACCGAATTCCCGTTCTCGTAACTTTGCCAGGCCTTCGGCTCCGCTCGCCGCTTCCACAACTTCAACCGTTTCATCGCCGACAAGTTCGCGAATCGCGGAGCGTTGAACGGCATCGTCTTCAATCACCAGCAGCTTCCTGGTTGATGCAGCCACCATTGCGGCCGCTTTGCCCAGAACTGCGCGGATCGCCGCGTCTCCGATTGGCCTCTCCAGCGCTGCGAACGCACCGTGTTTCAACGCCACCGGCGCAGCGCCGGCTGGGGTTGAAAGCGCGACGATCGGAATGTGACGAATAGTCAGGTCTGATTTTAGCCGCTCCAATAATTTGTTTGTTTCTATATCCGACAATTGCCAGTCGACAGCTATGGCAATGGGCCCGAACTCGCGTATTAAGGCCGCTGCAGTTCGGCCTCGTGGAGTTACGACGGCCTTGAGTCCCGCCTCATGCGCAGAATCAAGCATCCGTTGCGCGAGCTCGGGATCCTCCTCCACAATCACAACCGTCTTGTCGGACGGTAAAATTTGGAAGCGATCATCCGGAATCGACGCGTTGGTAAACGGAGAGATGCCCCGCGCGGGTGAGACAGGTTCCGCGGTGGTGGCAGCGGCTTCGATGGCGATCTTTTCCTTGTCACCTGGCGGACAAACGTCCGGCAAAAACAAAGTGAACGTGCTTCCCTGACCCTCGACGCTCTCGAGCTTGATCTCCCCGCACAGAAGCCGGGCGAGCTCTCGGCTTATGGCCAGTCCCAAACCGGTTCCGCCGTAACGGCGACTCGTGCTTCCATCAGCTTGCTGGAATGCTTCGAAAATTGTCATTTGCTTTTCCGGTGGAATTCCAATTCCACTGTCGGTGACCGAAATCGCAAAGACGCGTTCGGCACGCGCCAGTGATGAATGATCAGCCCTCCATCCGCCGCTAGCGGTCGCAATCCGTAACCGGACGTGACCGCGTTCCGTAAACTTGAACGCGTTGGAGAGCAGGTTCTTCAGGACCTGATCAAGACGCTGCGCGTCGGTATGGATGGCAGCAGGCATGTCTTGGTCGATGTCGATCTGGAAGTCGAGGCCCTTCGTTTCCGCGACCGGACCAAATGTTCGTTCGAGGTTTTGCAGCATTTCCTGGAAACGCACTTCAGCGACGTCCAGTGTGACCGTTCCCGATTCGACTTTGGATAGATCGAGGATGTCATTGATCAGTTTCAAGAGATCGACGCCGGAATCGCGAATCGTGCTAGCGAATTCGACCTGCTTCGCGCTCAGGTTTCCGTCCGGATTTGAGGACAATTGTTCGGCGAGAATGAGCAGCGAATTAAGCGGCGTGCGCAATTCATGCGACATGTTCGCGAGAAACTCGCTTTTGTAGCGCGACGTCAGTGACAATTGCTGCGCTTTATCTTCAAGGGCCTGGCGCGCTTGCTCCACTTCACGGTTCTTTCTTTCCACTTCCGCGTTTTGTTCAAAGAGCTGACGCGCTTTTTCCTCCAGCTCCTGGTTGGTTTGTTGCAGTTCTTCCTGCCGGCTCTGCAATTCGGTGGCGAGCGATTGCGATTGTTTGAGCAGACCTTCCGTGCGCAGGTTCGCTTCAATGGTATGAAGAACAATTCCGATACTTTCGGTAAGCTGATCAAGAAAAGCCTGATGGGTCGGGTTGAACTGTTCGGCGGATGAAAGTTCCATGACCGCCTTGACCTGTCCTTCGAACAGGATTGGCAACACGACGATGTTCCGTGGCGCCGCTGCTCCAAGCCCGGAACTGATCTTCGCATAGTCCGGCGGAACACTGGTGAGGAGAATTCGCTCTTTCTCAACCGCGGCCTGGCCGACAAGTCCTTCACCGAGCTTGAATCGGCTGCCGGCGGTATCGGGATCGCGAAATGCGTAACTAGCGAGCAATTTTAGCTCCGGCTCGTTCCTGTCGCCGTCAGCGCCATCTATAATATAGAAGACGCCTTGCTGGGCAGAGACCACCGGCGCGAGCTCGGACAAAATCATTCGCGCGACGGCGAGCAAGTCGCGTTGTCCTTGCAACATTCGGCTGAATTTCGCGAGGTTGGTTTTGAGCCAGTCCTGCTCGTTGTTGCGAGATGTCGTGTCGCGCAGATTTCGAATCATCTCGTTGATGTTGTCCTTCACAAATGCGACTTCACCGTGGGCCGCGACTTGAATCGAGCGAGTCAGGTCGCCCTTGGTCACGGCGGTGGCGACGTCGGCAATCGCGCGCAGCTGAGAAGTCAGATTGCCCGCGAGCTGATTGACGTTGTCGGTCAAATCGCGCCATGTTCCGGCTGCACCAGGCACGTTTGCCTGGCCGCCAAGTTTTCCTTCCACACCCACTTCGCGCGCGACCGTCGTTACCTGATCCGCAAAGGTCGCGAGTGTGTCGATCATGTTGTTGATCGTGTGAGCGAGGGCGGCGATTTCGCCTTTTGCTTCCAGCAACAACTTTTGTTTGAGTTCACCGTTCGCGACGCCGGTGACGACCTTGGCAATCCCGCGCACCTGATCGGTCAAGTTGCCGGCCATAAAATTCACCGAATCTGTCAGATCTTTCCACGTGCCGGCGACGCCGCGAACCACTGCCTGTCCGCCGAGCTTTCCTTCCGTGCCCACCTCACGCGCGACGCGGGTCACTTCTGATGCGAACGAATTCAGCTGATCCACCATGGTGTTGACGGTGTTTTTGAGTTCCAGAATTTCGCCCCGCACATCAACGGTGATCTTTTTGGAAAGATCGCCGTTGGCGACCGCCGTTGTGACCGCGGCAATGTTCCGCACCTGCGCGGTCAAATTGCTGGCCATGAAATTCACCGAGTCAGTCAGGTCTTTCCAAGTTCCGGAAACGCCCTCAACTCGCGCCTGTCCACCGAGCGCTCCATCCGATCCCACTTCGCGAGCCACGCGGGTCACTTCGGATGCGAACGAGCGGAGTTGATCGACCATCGTGTTGATCGTGTCCTTTAATTCCAAAATTTCCCCGCGAACGTCGACCGTGATTTTTTTGGATAGGTCGCCGTTGGCCACCGCCGTGGTGACGTCCGCAATATTTCGCACCTGCCCCGTCAGGTTGCCGGCCATCGAGTTCACCGAGTCGGTCAAATCCTTCCATGTTCCGGCGACGCCGCGTACATTCGCCTGACCACCGAGTCGTCCTTCCGTGCCCACCTCGCGCGCCACACGCGTCACTTCCGACGCAAAGGAGCTGAGCTGGTCGACCATGGTGTTAATCGTGTTCTTCAACTCCAAAATCTCGCCTTTGACGTCGACCGTGATTTTTTTCGAGAGATCGCCGTTCGCAACCGCGGTGGTCACTTCGGCAATGTTACGGACCTGGCCGGTCAAGTTACCGGCCATGAAATTCACCGAATCGGTCAGGTCCTTCCACGTCCCGGCCACTCCGCGCACGTCCGCCTGGCCGCCGAGTTTTCCTTCCGTTCCCACCTCGCGCGCGACGCGAGTCACTTCCGCGGCGAACGAGCTAAGTTGGTCCACCATCGTATTGATGGTGTTCTTCAGTTCCGAAATTTCTCCGCGAACGTCGACCGTGATCTTTTTCGACAAATCGCCGCGCGCCACCGCCGTGGTAACTTCTGCGATGTTACGAACCTGGCCGGTCAGGTTACCGGCCATGAAATTCACCGAATCGGTGAGATCCTTCCAAGTGCCAGAAACGCCTTTCACTTCGGCCTGACCACCCAAAATTCCTTCCGAACCCACTTCGAGAGCGACACGAGTAACTTCGGATGCGAACGAGCTCAGCTGGTCCACCATCGTGTTGACGGTATTTTTCAATTCCAAGATTTCGCCCTTCACATCAACGGTGATTTTTTTCGACAAGTCACCACGCGCCACCGCCGTCGTCACCTCCGCGATGTTACGAACCTGACCGGTCAGGTTACCGGCCATGAAATTCACCGAGTCGGTCAGGTCCTTCCAGGTTCCGGAAACGTCACGGACTTCGGCTTGGCCGCCGAGTTTTCCTTCCGAGCCCACTTCGCGCGCGACGCGCGTCACTTCCGACGCGAATGAACCGAGACGATCAACCAGGGTGTTGATCGTGTTCTTCATTTCCAAAATTTCGCCTTTGACGTCGACCGTGATCTTTCGAGACAAGTTGCCGTTCGCTATTGCAGTAGTGACTTCGGCGATGTTCCGCACCTGCGCGGTAAGATTGCCCGCCATCAGGTTCACGTTCTCCGTCAAATCCTTCCAGGTACCCGCAACGCCTTTCACATCCGCCTGCCCACCAAGTTTTCCTTCAGTACCGACCTCGCGTGCGACACGCGTCACCTCCGAGGCAAAAGAGCGCAATTGGTCCACCATCGTGTTGATGGTGTCTTTCAGTTCCAGAATTTCGCCGCGGACATCGACGGTGATTTTTTTGGAAAGGTCGCCGTTGGCCACCGCGGTGGTGACGTCCGCAATATTTCGCACCTGCCCGGTCAGGTTGCCAGCCATTGAATTCACGCTGTCGGTCAAATCTTTCCAAGTCCCAGCGACGCCTTTCACGTCCGCCTGACCGCCGAGTTTTCCTTCGGTGCCGACCTCGCGCGCCACGCGCGTCACTTCCGAGGCGAACGAGCTGAGCTGGTCCACCATGGTGTTGATGGTGTTTTTCAATTCCAAAATCTCGCCTTTGACGTCGACCGTGATCTTTTTCGACAAATCGCCGCGCGCCACCGCGGTCGTAACGTTGGCGATGTTGCGCACCTGACTAGTCAGATTACGCGCCATGAAGTTGACCGAATCGGTCAGGTCCTTCCACGTTCCGGAAACGCCTTCCACTCGCGCCTGACCACCCAGGATTCCTTCCGAACCAACTTCGCGCGCAACACGCGTCACTTCAGATGCGAATGAACGCAGTTGGTCCACCATCACGTTGACGGTGTTCTTCAATTCCAAGAATTCGCCTTTGACGTCGACGGTGATTTTCTTGGTCAAATTTCCATTCGCGACTGCGGTGGTCACAGTCGCAATGTTGCGGACTTGTGCGGTGAGATTTCCCGCCATCAAGTTCACGTTCTCGGTCAGGTCCTTCCAAGTGCCGGCGACACCTTTAACTTTCGCCTGGCCGCCGAGTTTTCCTTCCGTTCCCACCTCGCGCGCCACGCGCGTCACCTCAGACGCGAATGCGCCGAGTTGGTCGACCATGGCATTGACGGTCTTGGCCGTGCGCAAGAATTCGCCTTGAAGGGGTTGGCCGTCGATTTCGCGAGCCATTTTTTTCGAAAGATCGCCCTTCGCGACCGCTCCTATGACACGGGACATTTCGCTCGTGGGATGAACGAGATCGCCAATCAGCGTGTTTATCGAGTCGATCGAATCAGCCCAACCATCCGACACCGCGCCCAACGAAATGCGCTGACCAATCCGCCCCTCCTTGCCAACCACCCGGCCAATTCGCTCGAGCTCGCGGCTCATCCGCTCATTGATCGCGATGACTTCGTTGAAGGTGTCGGCAACTTTGCCGCTCAGTCCCGTCCAATCCGCGGGCAACCGCACCGAAAAGTTTCCACGCTTAAACGCCGTTAAGGCCTCGAGCAATTGCCTGAGCTCGAGTTGGTGTTCGCCGTTAAAGCGCGACCCGTTAGCCGGACGGGTAACCGATACAGAAGGAGTTTTCTTCATCTTCATAATGATTCAGGAGAGTGAGAGACAAGGGTTACCGATCGCGAATGTCGACCCGGTAAAACTGAAGCCATAGATCCCCGTCCGTGGAATGAGCCCGGAGACCCATTGCACGAGGTCAATGGCCCGGCAAGAACGGCAATCAGGCTAGCCACCACTTCAATTCGGTTTTCGAACCTCAACCTGATGTGATTTTTTTTGCCGAACCGCGAATCGGATCAGCCTTGGCGAGAGAAAGTTCGCAGGCAACGCCGAGACCCGGCGCAGCTCAATTCGCACCAAAATTGTGCGACGTTACTCCGGAGCTTTCGTGACTTTCTGGAATCGCGCATCGTCACCGATCACGATGAACCGGCCTTGATAAGGAGGCATCGGTTTTACCGGATACGGTGGACGGATGATCGCGAAACCCTGTGCAACCAGCACAAGGCTTAGCAGAACGCCAACGGCCAACGTTTTCATATTGCTGTTTCTCTCTGCATCATTTGTGCCATGGAAACTCCAAATTCCGCGAAGCGTTCAATCGCTTAAGCACCGCCGATCGGCGAGACAAACAGGTGACGAGGAGACATCATGCGCGATGAGATCGAGAACAACGGCAATTCGCAGCATGTTCACTTCACCAACAGCGCGGAAATTAGCACCCAGGGCGGCGTTGTCCAGATTTTTTATACAACCGATGTCGCATCGGCTTTCGATTTTAGATTTTCGCGTTAACTTCCAGCCGCGATGCCTCAGTTTTCATATCGAGCGCGCGATGCGCAGGGCGGCTTAGTCGAAGGCGTTCTCGATTGCGCCGATCGCTCCATCGCCATTCGGCAAATCGAGCAAAAGCGTTACATCCCGATCAAGATCGAACCGGTCGATACGCGGCCGGCGCCCGCGACCAAGACCTCGGCACCGCGAGCAGCAGTGGCAGCAGCGCCAACGCAGAGCCTGAAAATTCCACACGGCCAGCTTCTGATTTTCACGGAGCAGCTCGCGCATTTGCTGCAGGCCGGAATGACCTTGGACGAGGCGTTGTCGATCTTACAAAAGCGACTCAAGCAGCCGCGCGTTCAGCAGATGACGCGCACTTTGCATCAGGCGCTGATTGATGGCCGAAGTTTCTCGCAGGCGTTGCGCGAAATGCCGCGAATTTTCCCACCGCTTTACGTTAATCTGGTCGCGGCGGGCGAAGCGAGCGGCGCGCTGCCGGAAATTTTATTGCGACTGGTCAAACATCTGACCCAAGCGAAAAACCTGCGCGATCGCGTGCAGCAGGCGCTGATCTATCCGGCATTTCTAGCAGTCGCCGGCGCAGGGCTGATCACGGTGTTCATCACTTATATGGTCCCGCAGTTGACCGGCTTTATGGCCCAAATCGGCGGAGCACTGCCTTTGCCGACGCGAATCCTGATGCAAATCAATCACGCGATCGTGACTTATTGGTGGCTGGCAGGGTTGATTGCCGTTGGCATCGGCGTCGGATTCCGCGCGTTCGTGCGCACGGACGAAGGCCGACTCACCTGGGATCGTTTTCGATTGAAGATTCCGGGCTATAGCCGCGTGATTCGATACAGTTATTACGCGCAATTTTCCCGGACGCTCGGGACGTTGATCCAAAACGGCATTCCTCTTCTCCGATCGTTGGATTTGGTCAGCGAGATTGCGGCCAATCGCTATCTCGAGCTGAAACTGATCGAAGCGCGGCGCGCTGTTATCGATGGAGCGACGCTTTCGGCGGCGTTGAGTTCGCAACGAATTTTCCCGGACCTGTTCACCGACATGATGGCAGTTGGCGAACAGACCGGACGTTTCGGCGAAACTATGCAAACAATCGCGGATGTGTATGAGCGCGAACTCGACCGGAATGTAGCGATCATTTCGCAATTGATTCCTCCGGTAATCATCGTCGTGATCGCGACCGTGGTGGGGCTGGTTGTTTACAGCATTTTGTCGGCAGTATTTGAAGCGACACACAGCTTGCAGTTTCGCCCGCACTAATATACGATCCGCGACCAAATGCTGCCCCGTTTGGTTGCGCTAATTTTTCTAATCAGCGCAATATCGTCCGCGCTCGGCCAGGAAGCGGTCAGTGACGGATTGCCGCCGAGCGAAGACACCGTCGCCGCGCCTCCGAAAGAAGGGAATCAAAGCGCGTGGATCGATTTGCGACAGCAACCAGCGGGCAGCTCTAATCCGCAAACCGCGCCCGATTGGGTCGAGGCGGTGAACATGACCAGCGGAAATGGCAACGACGGCGCGGCGAAAACAATTTTCCGGGTCCGCGTCGCAAAACCGGCCGGCGACTTTCAAATCATGTACCTTCGTCTTTTTTTCCAAGACAAAGATAATGCGCGTCCGGAAATCGTGGCTTGGGATGAATCCGGCACGCAAGTGCTGCGCTCGGGCGCGCTCGGTTCGGGCACGGGCCTTGCAAGTTCAGACTCGGTGATGGTTCCAATGAAAGGAATTTCGACGGTCGATGTCGAAGTTTCCGGCGACGGTAAAACTGTCCGCGGCGCGTATCTCGATTGGATGACGAGCAGTGAAGTGGTGCATCCGGTTAACGCTCAACGTCGCGACGTGATCCCCGAACCGTTTTCGTCATCGGCACCTTTGCACTCGCCGGCACTAGACACCGAACAGTTCGGAACCGTCACCGCGACTCTGTCGAACGACACGATTCCGATCGGACCCGACATTGAACACGCCGCAGCTTTTCAATTCGGGATCGAATCGCAACCGTTGCTGGCGCTGCTGAGTTTCGAAGTCGCCAGTCCGCGCGTCGATTCGCCGCCACGGGTTTACGTGAATGGTGAGGACGTCGGCGCTGCGACTCTGATGCTGCCCGAGCTGGCCGATCCGGCGTATCGCGGAGAAATGGAACCGATGCTGAAGGAAATGCGTTTTCAATATACCGGCTGGCTGCGGACGCAGATGCTGATTCCGGCCCGCAACTTAAAAGTGGGCACGAACGATGTGATGATCATCGCCGGCCCGGGAACGCCGGCCTCGGCGATCCGCGGGACACAGGTGCAATTGAAATATCTCTGGGAGAAATCGGATTATCTGCTGAAGACGAGGCATTAAACCGAAAGGTTTCCCGAGTTGACCCCGAAAGCGTTCGGGTTGATTGAACCCCCGCTGGCAATCGCGTGTCTGAGCTAATCACAAAATGAGAAAACCAACCAAGCAGTCGGGTTTCACCCTGCTCGAGATCATGATTGTAGTGAGCATCATCGTGATCCTGCTAGGGCTTGCGATTTCGAAGATGGGCAATCCGACTGGGTTCGCCAAAACCACCGCGGTCAGAGCTGATGTTCAGTCGATCGGCACGCAGCTGATGCAATACGAAGCGATGAACGGATTTTATCCGACGACTGAGCAGGGCTTGCAGGCGCTGGTCACCCAGGCGGAATCGGAACCGCGACCAAGCCGTTGGTACCAATTTTTCAAAGAAGTTCCGAAGGATCCGTGGGGGTCGGTTTACATTTATCGCTGCCCGGGAATCAAACATCCGGACAAGTACGATCTGTTTTCAGCGGGACCGGATCGTCAGCCCGACACGTCGGACGATGATTGGGGCGAATAGCCGAAGATCCGCTTATTCGTCGTCGGAAGGCTTCGGTGTTTGGCCTGGCGGGTTGCGTTGAATCACGCCACGAACGCGCGGAGAAGGTGTCGGCACTCCGACCTGTCTCTGCTGAAAATTGGGTGTGTTAGGCATTGTCGGCGGCATAACACCGGGTGCTCTAACCTGTCCCGGCGCCGGCTTGGCGATTTCAGTCTGATTGAAACCGAGCGTCGCATATTGCCCGTCCTTGCTGATCGTCACTTGGGTTTCGCCGACCTTATCCGACCATTCGATGCTCGAGATCGAGTAACCGTCGACCGGTGCCTTGGTGGTCAGATATTTTTTAAAGTCTTTGTCAGTCATCGACAAGATGGTCACCATGTCGCCGTCGGGAGACTTCGCAGCGCTCCCGATGTAAAGATCTTTGGCAAAGTTCGGCGTGGCCGCGGGCGCAACCACTGCCGTTGCCACTGCGAACGGCGAATGTTCCAGCATTCCGTTGTAACGATCGAAATTTAATCGGGTTGGTAAATCGTCGCCGCGCGCAATGAGCGCGATGCTCAACCCGAAGATCGACATGTTTAAGTAACGCAGTCTCATGGTTTAACTTTTCTTCCTGTTCGCCGGCGCAAACCACTTCGCGATCTTGAATTTTCCGCGCATCATCGTGTTGTCGTTGTTGTCGACGGCCAGGTTCACACTTTCAAAGACAATAAACGCATCCGGTTGTTGAACGTCGTAGAGAAAATGAACGAGGTCCGGCCAATGACTGGTTGTTTCGATCGAAGCAAAGGCGGTTTGATGTTGCGGCGTCGTCTCGCCGGAACCGATCGCCGGATTTTCGATCCGCACAGTGTATTTGTCGGCGACCTGCTTTACCTGCTCGAGCAGGTTGGGAGCTTCTTCGGGGCCTTTCATTTCCGGCTGAGTTTTCTCAATCCACTGCTGGCGTTTCGCCCACAGTTCGCGTTCTCTCATATAAATGACCTGTTCGGCACGCGTCGATTTACGCAACGCCAGATCACGGCGCGAATTACTTATGCCTCCCAAAACCAATCGCCACAGAAAGAGGTTGAGCAGCAGAAATAGAATGGCCGAAATTACGAGCGTCATCATGCGCTCGCGTTGATTCATTTTCAGGTACGCCGCTGTCAGTTTCTGCGTCATCGCGGTTTTCCCTCCAGGCGGAATTGGGCGTGGTTGTTCGGCAAAATTCGCGGCGCGGCCATGTCGAACCGGAAATTCTGAAGCGCACCGTCCTTCTTTACCTTCTCGGCAAATTGGTAGGCGAGGTTAGCAGTGCTCGCTTCGCCATCGACTGAAATCTGGCGCGCTGATTGGTTGTAAGCGGTGATGTGCACGTCGGCGGAGGGCAGGTCCTGTGACAAATGGAAAAGAACTTCCACCGGGTAGAAGCGCGAATCGATCGCCGGGCCGAGCGATTTCCAATTCGCCTCGGTTTCGCGAATGGATTGCGTTTGTGGAGCGTCGCGCGCGATCAGGCGATCGAGGCGGGCGATCGCGATTTTGCTGTAAACAAGGTAAAGAACGAACAACAGAAACACGCCGCCGTAAATGCCGCCGGCCAAAGTGAGTCGCTTCCGCCATTCGCTCCGTTTCGCGAGCTGAGTGCGGCGTTGCCGCCAACTTTCCGGCAAAAGATTAAGCTTTACCGAAGCAGGCGGCGTTTCGATTCCAACCAGCGCAGTTTTGCTCTCGAGAATTTCCGAAACCTTGTCGCGCAGCTCGAAACACGTTTCGTCGAGCAACACGTTCGGAAATGACGCGTCGATGCCCTGGAGTTCCGCGCTGAGCGCGAGCTGCGGCAGTTCCATTTGCAATTGGTCGGCATCGATCCCGTCGAGCGTACGGGTCATGCTGACCTTGCCGTTCTCCGTCACCGCCGAAACGAGCGTCTCGCCTTCGGGGTAAATCAACAACGCGCGGCCCTCCGGCGCATGAGTCGTCGCGCGCTGCGCCGCATAAACCGTCACTTGTTGTGGAATCACGCCGTTGTCGAGCAACGGCGCCGCGATCTCCGCCAATTGCTCGTTCCTCACTGCAACCGCAGAGATCACACTTTCGACTTCGTTCTGCTCGATTAACTCGAAATCCGCCGTTACTTCTTCCGGTGAAAATGGAAGCGCTTTTTCAATTTGGATCCGCACCATTTCCGGAAACTCGGCTGGATCGACAGTCGGCAATTTGAATCGCTGAGCGAGCACAGCGTTGATCGGCAGGCTCAAAACGATATCGTCCTGCGCGGAAACGAGCGGCACAACTTCATCGAGCGAGCGGAGCAGCCGCACGTCCCAGGCGCCGTTACTGTCTCGCGCGCGCAAAAGATTCCAACCATGCGCGGTTGGCGTGATGAAAACCCGTTTGGAGGGCGCTTCGACCATTAAAATTCTTTCCAGGTAATCAGCTGCGGCATAACGCCGACACGGCGAAATATCATCCGCACTGTCCGCGTGGCGCGTCCGGCGCTGCCAATACTGACCACGCGATACACCGGAACGTTGAACGTGACGAGTGATTGTAGCTGTTTCTGTTGGTCGGGATTGTTCAGTCCCATAAGACTCAACGCCTCGCCAAGTCCTCCTGCAAATTGTCGATCATCTTCGGTGCCAGTAATTCCGTCCGGCCCGTCGCGTATTTGCAAGAATCGGTCCACCATCTCAGGCGTCAATCCGGGTAGCGCGAGCAAGACATCCCGCGACGCCCATGCCAGATCGATCCCTTGCTGTGTACTTACAGTAAAGTCTTCATCCCAACCGGGGGCGGACGTAAAATCCGCCCAACCCGCAATCTTTTTCAATTCATCGACGCGGGTGAGCGGCAAATGCGCAGGATGATAATCTTCGCTCTCGTCTGGAGCATTCAAGCGGTGCACGCCACTGTTCGGTTGGATCCAGTCGAGAAGTGAGTCGATCATCGTATCCCGTTCATTCAGATCAATTCCTTTGTTTTCCAAGTATCTACGCAAGATTTCCGTCGGACCGGGCCCGCTGGCCACCCAGTTTAAATCAATCCGGCCGCCCTCACCCGTCATCCGCGCGTCGTAATTTGCGCCATCGTTCAATGCGCCCTTCAAGTTCGGTGAGCTTGGTTTAATTGTTGGATTAAACGCCACTTCTGCGCCCGAGCACGCCGCAGCTTCGGCCTTGAGCATTCGCGTGCCGTCGCCGGAAAGCGCCAGTCGCGTGTTGATGTCGAGCGCCCACGAAATCACCAGCGCGCTCAACAAAAACAGCGCCCAGAGTGCAAGCATGATCGCCGCGCCGCCAGATGATTTCGAATTTTTCATAGCGGTGTTCGACCAAGCGGAATGATCGCCTCCCACACGGCGCCGGAATCGCCGCGACCCACAGTTAATCTTACTAGCCGTGGCAGTGCATTCGCGTCGGTCCACCGTTCTACCCAAACGTTCAGCCGCGCGTCAAAATAACGAATCTCCAGACTGATCACATTGTCGATCAAGGGAATCCAGCTCTGACCTACTTCGCTCAGCCCTGAATCGTTAACCGGTTTCCTCGATAGACCGAGATCGAACCGGTCATGATTCGATTGCAACCGCAACGTGACAAGGAAATCACCCGTCGCATATCGCGTCATCAATCCCGGGCCGGCGCTGCAAACCCAGCGGATCTCGTCGCGCGATCGATCTTCCAACTTAAAAGCTTCACCCAGCAACGCACCTTTACCCGGCGGCAACGCTTGCCATTGCGCGGTGAGCACTTCGCGCAAACCGTCATACTGCGCATCCGCTGCGATGGTGTCGGACGAAACGCGGATCGCGCTCATGTTCGATTGGACGAAGCGGTAGATCGACATCGCCATCGTCGCGAGAATCACCACCGCGATGATGATTTCCAACAACGTAAAGCCGCGGCAGCGATGGCGATTAGCCGTTTCGATAAACATAAAATTCGACCTGCAGTGACTGGTCGCTTCCGCCGCGAGTCCATCTTACTGTCAGCGTCACTCGATGGAGACTGGCAAGCTGCGCCCCGTTTTCATCCTCCAGACCTGCCGGCGCGCTAGTTTGAATCAGCTTCACCACTCCGTAACCGGTGTTGACATTAAATTCCTTTTTCTCGTCCGGCCGTCCTGGCGCGGTTTGAATTTCGGCCATGCGGTTCGCTAAAATCAACCGAACGCGATTCTCTTCCGCGTTGAGCGTGCTCGCGTTCAAGCAATTCTCGACCGCGCGGCCAAGTGCGAGAACTCCAAACGCGAAAATCGCAACGCCCAACAGCACCTCGTAGAGCGCGAAGCCAATCCGACCGCTGAATTTACCTCGCCGCATAATTTGTCAGCTCGCCATGCGCGGTCAGCGCGGAGTAACTCGCCGTCCACGTTCCCGCTCTTCCCGCATACTGAACGATTGCCGGTTCGCACGTACCGGTCGACCAAAAGATCCATTCACCCGCGGGTTTGCGCGAAACTGCTGCTGGCAGCTTGAGCGTGAGAACCGAGCCGCGTTCGAGATCGAACGTCGCGATCGGTTGTCGATCTTCGCCTTTGGCAAACGCTTCCGGTTGCACGAACACATTTTTGTCCGTCCACACCAACAAATACGCGCGGCGCTCGGCTACACTGCGCTCCTGGGCTTCGCGAACCAGTTTGTTGAATCCATCGAGCGACGCCCGCAATTTTCTGTCCGCATAAACGCCTTCCAAGCTCGGCACTGCCAGTAACAGCAAAGTCGCCATGATCGCCACCGCAATGACGATCTCGAGCAGGGTAAACGCGCGACTCCGTAGCACGGGCGAAGTTACGCTGACCGCGCGAAATCACAACACGCGTGAGCGGGAGCCACGCGGGTAGGCGGTTAAGCAGCGAGGGTAGGTGGCGCGAGCGCGGGAGCGCCAGCGACCAACACGCGTAAGCGGGAGCGTAATGGTAGCTGCGCGCAGCTCGGGCGAGCGACTCGCCAACACGCGTCGACCCGAGGGAAATCACCCGGCTGAGACGGCCGAAATGCCTTGCAACTTTGGCTAAGGAGTCGGAGTGTTGCGCCAGATGGTGAACTTCCTCGCCAGCTTCATGAATTTGGGCGGTCCGGACTTGCTGGTCATCCTGCTCATTATTCTCGTCTTGTTCGGCGCCAAGAAATTGCCCGAGTTGGCCCGCGGACTCGGTCAGGCAATTAAAGAGTTCCAAAAGGCCAAGGACGAATTCACGGACGAGCTCCACAAAGGTGGCGATACCGCAGCGAAAACAACACCGCCGCAATCGACCGTTCCGCAAAATCCGCCGTCCGCCGCGCAGCCCGATCCGAATCAGGCGATCAATCCGGGCAAACAGGCCGATAAGGTCTAGTCCGACGGGCGATTGCCGTCGATCTTGTTTGACCGCGCTCGAACTTTAAGACAATTTCGCGCGCCTTAATCTATGCCGGACCCCGACCTGCGATCGCGCATCAAAGAGATGCTGGTCAAGAATCTGATGCTTCAGGTGACGGCGGAACAGATCACCGACGACCTGCCCCTTTTCGGGCCAAACGGCCTCGGTTTGGACTCGATTGACGCCCTTGAGCTCGCGGTCAGCATGGAAAAAACCTTCGGCGTGGGGGTGCCGAATTCCGAGGTAGCCGGCCGGGCGCTCCGGACGGTAAATACCATCCACGATTATATTCTCGAAAACCGCGGGGAAATGACTCAGACTGGGCAAAAGGTCGACAACCCGGCGTGAATTTACTTCATCTCGAAAGCAGTGGCAGTTGGGGCGGACAGGAATATCGCACCTGCCTCGAAATCAATTGGCTGAACGCCAACGGGCATCGCGCGTGGCTCATTTGCGATCCGCGCAGTGAAGTTTTGACGAAAGCGCGCGAACTCGGCACGCCGGTAATTCCGATGTCGCTCAAACACCGGATCAATCCGCTGGTTTCCTTTCGCATCTGGTTGTTTTGCCGGCGAAATCGCGTCGATCTCATCAAAAGCTACAGCTCAAAAGACCATTGGCTTTGCCTGCCCCTGTTCTGGTGCGGCTGGCCTGTCACTCGCGCGCGTTGCATCACCGATCCGCTGGGCAAAAAGCAGCGCGCTTTTATTTACAAACACGGTTGCGCGAAAATTGTTGCCGACGCGCAAGTCATCAAAAGGGAATTCACCGAGCAATACGGAATCACGCCTAAAAAAATCGAAGTCATCGGATCGGCTGTCGACCTCGACAAATTTTCGCCCACTCGCGACCGGATGAAATTCCGTCGCGAGGTCGGCCTTTCCGACGAAACGCCAATCATCGTGAACATCGGCATGATTCGTCCGGATAAAGGGCAATTCAATTTAGTCGAAGCCGCGCGCATCGTGCGTCACCAACGCCCGGACGCGCATTTTGTTTTCGTCGGCGAAGCGACCGGCGGACGCAGCCGCGAGAAATGGGTGCGAAAGGCAATCGATCGCGCTGGCCTGAACGGCAACGTTTTGATGATGGGTTATCGCTGGGACATTCCCGATATTCTCGCCGCTGCGAACATGGTCGTGATCGCATCGCGGCATACCGAAGCGTCGCCTATCGTTTTGCGCGAAGCCTTCGCCAGCGGCCGGCCAGTGGTCGCGACCCGCGTAGGCGATGTTCCCGAAATCATCGTTCACGGCGAAAACGGATTGATTGTTCAACCGAACGATAGCAACGCTCTCGCGACTGCGATTCTGCTCTTCCTCTCCGATGAAAATCTCGCGGCGCGTTGCGCAAATAATGGTCTCCGCTATGCGCGCGAACACTTCTGCTTCGATCGGATGATGCGGGCGAAGCTGGATGTCGATCTTGGATTGGTCGAAGCGAGCAAGAAACATCACACGCACGCGAAATCTGAGCCGGAACCCGAACTCGCGACAATCGCAAGCCCCGAGCCAGTTCTACCCAAGTGACGACGCGTTGATCGCGTCGATGAGTTGGCGGAAGCGGCCGAAATTGTCCCGATAGGGCGTCAGGATTAATCGGGGCAGACTCCAAATCTTCGGCTCATTTTTTTCCGGCGGGAGCGCGCTGCCCTGAACGATTTCGCCTTCGCGAACCAAATCCGAAAACTTTTCATTCAGCTGGGCAACCGCACTCTTTGACAAACGCCGGCAAATTCGAATCACCAGCTGTTCGCCCACCCAGCGAGTCGAGTGATACACATTATAGAATTGCAGGATTTCCTGGACCGCTGCGTCGGCATCGTGCGCGATCTTGAAGAACGAGAAGTCCTCGGACGAAACTAGACCGAGCTTGAACAGGTATTCGGTCAAAAATTTCATCCAGGTCTCCCAATAATTACCGCCCGGCCGATCCAGCATCACAACCGGAATGACTCGCGCTTTGCCGGTTTGCATCAGGGTGAGCACTTCGAACGTTTCGTCCATTGTGCCGAAACCGCCGGGGAAAAGCGCGAAGGCGTGTGATTCCTTCACGAAGTTGAGTTTGCGATCGAAAAAGTAATTGAAGTTAATCAGCTTCGGATCGCCCTCGATGACCTCGTTGGCTTGCTGCTCGAACGGCAACCGAATGTTCAAACCAAAACTGCGATCGCGGCCGGCGCCCCGTTGCGCCGCGCCCATGATCCCCTCGCCTCCGCCAGTGATCACCATGTAATCCTGCGCCGCCATATGGTGCGCGAACTCTTCCGCGACTTTTGACTCCGGCGCGTCGGGCGGAATGCGGGCCGAGCCAAACACGACGACCTTCCGAAAATGCGCATAAGGCGCGAAGACTTTCGCGGCGTAACGCATTTCCTTGAGCGAGCGGTTCATCAACTTCAGGTCCGCCACGCTCATTTCGTCGCGCGCCATTTTCAGCGCGGTCACGATCATCTCCTCGATCAGGTCCGGCGTCTTCGTTGTCCCCCAATCGCGAACGAGCTTGCGCACGCGCTCGTCAAACGGCGGCTCAAGACTCCATTGCCGCCGCGCCGGTTGATCCTGAATTGTCCCGGTAAAATCTTCCACCGCGCACTGTAAAGGCAGTCAGGCGGCGATCAAATCCGCCAAAATCTCGCGGATGCGACGAATCGGTAACGAATAATGACCTTCGTTATCAACGATTCGCGTCGCACAGTTGCGCAGGCGCCCGGCCGTTTCTTCCGCCACGCGAAAAGAAAACGCGCGGTCCTGTTTGCCGTGCCATAGCCGCACCGGAACATCGACATCTTCCAATCGAAAACCCCACGGTTGCGCGTAAATCTGTGCGTCGGCGATGACACCATCGGCCGAGCCGCGCCAAGCATAGCGTTGACTTTCAAATAGAACATCGAAGGCTGAATTGTCCCGGAGAGCCTCAGCGTCCGCCGACGGCAACATCCGCAAAAGTTTGTGCGCCGATCGCACAACCCCGCGCAATGAAACGAGCGGACCCGCGAGCCAGAACATGTAACGCAACAGCGCCGGCTGATGCCGCCCGAACCAAATCATCCAGCGATACAACGGCAGCAATCCCTCGTGATCGCGCAAATCGGCAATCGGCACCGCTCCGCTCACGATCGCAATCGCGCGGACGCGGTCAGGCATTTTCCACGCGGTCGCGAACGCATAGGGCGCGCCGCCCGAGATCGCGAGTATGTGGATGTTGTCGATCTTGAGATGATCCGCCAATTGCTCAATGACCTCCGGCCAGTCGATCAGCCGCCGATTCGGTTGAAACGTCGAATCGCGAATACCGGGGCGATCCGTTGAAATAATGCGCACGTTCAGATCGCGCGCCGCGACGTCGGTCAGTTCGGCCATCGTCCGCGAACTTGGCCAGCCATGAAAAAAGAAAACCGGCGTTCCTGTCGCACTGCCGTACTCGCAATACGCGAGGCGACCCCCGTTTTTCAGCTGCAAAAACTTACAGTTGTCCATTATTTCGAACAATTCGCCAAAACTTGCGGCAAGGAAAATCCACTTTGCCGGTTGCGATTCGCGCTGTAACTTTTTGCACGTAAACGCCATTCCGGCTTCGTAATTCAGTTGTATGAAGGAAAAGAAAGCCAACGGAAAAATCGAGCTTCACGGCAGTGGAATGGGCGTGGCATCAAATGAGGACATCGAAAGACGCGCGCGCGAGATCGCGATGATCGACGAGCGCGAGGCGGATGAATTCACCGACGCCGATTGGAAGCAGGCCCGCGAAGAATTGATGGGCACGGAAAATCACGAACCTCCCGAAGAAACGCCGGAGGATTCCAAACTGACGTCCGAGTGGCAGGTGACTCCAAGCGACCGCGGCCATCGCGTTCCGCGTCCGGGCGTGGAGGAGGATGAAGAAACGGTAGGCGAATCTCTGGTCAGCGACGGACGCGAAGAAGCCGCGCACGATCAAATGCTCGAAGCGCGTCGCGAGGAACTCGAGCAGGAGGGCGGCATCACTTGAGTTCTAACGCGGTCGCAACAATCGAAAAAGCTGCGACCGCTCAGAAGCGTTCGCAGAGCCAATCATTGCCGGCCGGGAAAATTCTCGCGCGTTTCCACGAAGTCAGAAATTTCAGCGCGAAGCTGGCGGAGAATCTCGCGCCCGAAGATTGCGTCGTGCAATCGATGCCGGAGGTCAGCCCGACCAAATGGCACCTCGCCCACACGACCTGGTTTTTTGAGACGTTTATTTTAAAAAAATACGTCAGCGGCTACCGCGACGCAGTTCCGGAATATGCCTACCTTTTCAATTCCTACTACAACGCGGCCGGCGCGATGCATCGGCGTGATCTCCGCGGGCTGATCTCGCGTCCGACGGTCGATGAAACAAAGAAGTATCGAGCGTCGGTCAACGCTGACATTGACGAGCTGATTGCAGGCGCGGACGAAAAACTGTTCCGCGAGCTCGAGCCACTCATGACGCTCGGAATTCACCACGAGCAGCAGCATCAGGAGCTTTTGATCACGGACATCAAGCACGTTCTTGCGCAGAACCCGCTTTATCCGGTTTTTTCGCCACGCAAGATCGACAATTCTAAAGTCGTCGACATGCCGCCATTGAGCTTCATCGAGTTCGATGAAGCGACAACTAAGATCGGAAACGACGGAGACGGTTTTTGTTACGACAACGAATTGCCACGGCATCGCGCCCTTGTCTTGCCGTTCGCGCTCGCGAACCGGCTCGTCACGAACGGCGAATATCTCGAGTTCATCAATGACAACGGATATGCACGGTCGGAATTCTGGCTCTCATTAGGCTGGCAAACAGTGAATGAGCAAAGCTGGCGCGCGCCGCTTTACTGGCTCGAGCGCGACGGCGAATGGTGGAATTTCACTTTATCCGGCCTGCGCAAGGTCGACCCGAATGAGCCGATCACACACTTGAGTTATTTCGAAGCGGACGCTTACGCGAACTGGGCCGGCGCGCGTCTCCCGACCGAATTCGAATGGGAGCGAGCGGCGGCGAAGATCGACATCGACGGCAATTTCGTGGAAAGCGAACGATTCCATCCAGCGCCGCTTGATCGCGCGCCAGGAAACGGCGAGCTCGCGCAAATGTTCGGCGACGTGTGGCAATGGACGCGCAGTTCCTATTCGCCCTACCCGGGCTATCGGGCGGAACCCGGCGCGCTTGGCGAATACAATGGCAAGTTCATGTGCAACCAATACGTCCTCCGCGGCGGCTCCTGCGCGACTTCGCGGACGCACATTCGCAAAACTTATCGGAATTTCTTTCAACCCGATAAACGGTGGCAATTCACGGGCATCCGTTTGGCGCGCGACCTTTCGTGAACGAAAAAAACACGGCGCACGAGGCCGCGAAGAAGATTTTTCGCGACGAAGTTTTGGCGGGATTTTCAAAATCGCCAAGACAACTGCCATACAAATTTTTCTACGACGAACAGGGCGCACATTTGTTTCGCCAGATTTGCGAACTGCCCGAGTATTACATTACGCGGACCGAGATTGAGATCCTGCGATTGCACGGCGCGGAAATGGCCGAAGCACTCGGCCCACAGATCGAATTGATCGGCCTCGGCACTGGCGCCGGCACGAAAACACGAATTCTGCTCGAGGAATTGCGAGAGCCGGCCGTTTATGTGCCGATCGATATTTCGAAGGAGCAATTGGAAAAATCGTCGGCCCGCTTTCAGGAAATGTTTCCAAATCTCCAAATCCTTCCGGTCGCCGCTGATTACCTTGAGCCGTTCGAGCTGCCGTTGCCGCGACACCTTTCATCGCGCAGCGTCGTTTACTTTCCCGGATCAACGATCGGCAATTTCGAGCCCGATGACGCGGGCGAATTCCTGTCGCGCTGGGTCGATCTCGTCGGCGAAGGCGGCGGATTGCTAATCGGTGTCGATCTTCAAAAAGATCCGCACGTTATCGAACGCGCTTACAACGACAGCGCCGGCGTGACCGCGAAGTTCAACAAAAACCTCCTCGCGCGAATCAATCGTGAGCTGGGCGCCGATTTCGATCTCGCCGACTGGCAGCATTACGCGATCTACAACCCGACTGAAGGCAGGATCGAAATTTATTTGATTAGCGAAATCAACCAGAGCGTGCGGATCGGCGACCAGACATTCCAATTTCGCGCCGGCGAGAAAATACTGACCGAATATTCCTACAAGCACACCATCAACGGGTTCACCATGCTCGCGCGCCAGGCTGGGTTCCGATTCGAACGGGTCTGGACCGACGACGAGCGCTGGTTTGGCGTTTTCTACTTCACCGTGGCAAACTAGGCCGCGGTGAGCGCATTAGTCCAACTGCTCGGCGTTTCAAAAACATTCGGAGACGCGGCCGCTGTCCATCATGTCGATCTTTCAATCGAGCGCGGCAAAACAACCGTGCTGATTGGGCCGAGCGGATGTGGCAAATCGACTTTGTTGCGCCTCATCATTGGTTTGATTGAACCCGACAGCGGCGAAATCAAATTCGATGGAACACCGCTTCGCGCCGACAAGATCGACATCGTCCGGCGTGAAATCGGATACGTGATTCAGGAAGGCGGATTGTTTCCGCATCTCACCGCGCGCGGAAATGTTTTGCTGATGGCGCGACATCTTGGCCGCGATGAAAACGAGATGCGCGCGCGCCTGGGCGAGCTTTGCGCGCTCACACGATTTCCCGAAACTCTGCTCGACCGCTATCCGCTCGAGCTCTCGGGCGGCCAACGGCAACGCGTTAGTCTAATGCGCGCATTGATGCTGTCACCGGAATTGCTTCTGCTCGACGAACCGCTCGGCGCGCTGGATCCGCTGGTGCGCGCGGCTTTGCAAAAAGATTTAAAGGAAATCTTTGCCCGGCTCAACCAAACGGTGCTGCTCGTCACGCATGATCTCGCCGAAGCCGCTTACCTTGGCGACGAAATCGTGCTGATGAACGAAGGCCGAATCGTTCAAGAAGGATCACTCCTCGATCTTCGCGAACGGCCAGCCAGCGATTTCGTTTCCGAATTCGTTAACGCGCAGCGCGGACTGATGCTGACATGATCTTTCCCTTCCGCTTCCTTTTAATCTTCGCCTTCGTCACATCCGCGCTCGCCGCGGATCGCGCGGTCATTATCGGTTCGAAGAAATTTACCGAGTCGTACGTCCTCGGCGAGATCGCCACGCGCGCTCTGAACGATGCTGGCGCTCGGGCCGAACACCGACAGGGAATGGGCGGGACGATCATTCTTTGGCAAGCGCTGCGCGGCGGACAGATCGATGCCTACCCCGAATACACCGGCACGATCGTGCAGGAAATTTTGAAGCGAAGCGACCCAATGCACAGTGATTTCATCGTCACTGAGCTGCATAAACTCGGCATCGGCATGACGAAACCTCTCGGGTTTAACAACACATACGCACTCGTGATGCGGCGCGCTCGCGCGAGCGAGCTCGGCATTCGAGCGATCAGCGACCTCCAGAAACATCCAGAACTAAAGTTTGGATTTACTCACGAATTTCTGGATCGACAAGATGGCTGGCCATCGATGGCCGTCGCGTATCGACTCAGTCCACAAAATGTGACCGGAATCGATCATGCGATCGGTTACGACGCGCTCAAAAACGGACAGATCGATGTGAAGGACGCGTATTCGACCGACGCAAAGATCGCACAATACGACCTCGCTGTTCTCGAGGACGATCAGAAATTCTTTCCGCGCTACGACGCCATATTTTTGTACCGGTTGTCACTCGACGAAAAAGCTGTCGCTTCATTGCACAGTCTCGAAGGTAAGATCGACGAAGCAAAAATGATTCGGCTGAACGCGGAAGCTGAGCGCGCGAAAGATTACACGCAAGCCGCGAGTTTGTTTTTCGACTCAAACGCAAGATCGACATCGTCACTCGGCGAACCTTTCACGCAGAAACTCGCGCGTTGGACGGCGCGTCATCTCGAACTAGCGGGCTTTTCTCTTCTCTTGTCGATCTTGGTTGGAATTCCGCTTGGCATTTGGGCGAGCCGCGGCGGCGTCATGGGCCAGGCAATCCTCGCCTTTGCCGGCGTCGTGCAAACCATTCCGTCGCTCGCATTACTTGCGCTGCTCGTGCCGCTGCCATTTTTTGGAATCAGTGTCCGCACAGCCATTGCCGCGTTGTTTCTTTACGGTTTGCTGCCGATTGTCCGCAACACCGCCACCGGTTTGCAGGACATCCCGCGCGCTTTGCGCGAATCGGCGGTCGCACTCGGATTAAGTTCACGCGCGCGACTTTGGCAGATCTATTTGCCGATGGCCTCGCGCTCGATCCTCGCCGGAATCAAAACGAGCGCGGTAATTAACGTCGGCACTGCGACACTCGCGGCGTTGATCGGCGCCGGCGGACTAGGCGAACCAATCCTCAGCGGGCTCAACTTGAATGATCACGCGACGATTCTTCAGGGCGCGATTCCGGCGGCGATTCTGGCGCTGCTTGTTCAATGGTTCTTCGATCTGCTCGACTACGTTGTAATTCCGAAAGGCCTGCGTTTGTAAGTCGATCCGCCTTTCGCGCGCGCGGATTGCGTATTTATTAGAGAATGGCGATTGCGTCGATCAATCCGGCTACTGGAGAAAAGCTCAAGGAGTTTCAGGCGCACAAGGACGTCGATATCGAAAAGGCGCTGCGAAACGCCACCGCCGCATTCGGCACGTATCGTGGCGAGGCGTTCACGAGACGGACCCAATTGATGATCGAAGTCGCGGCGTTGCTCGAGCGCGAGAAGAATGAGCTCGCCAAGATCATCACGCTCGAGATGGGAAAGTTATTGCGCGACAGCGTGGCGGAAATCGAGAAGTGCGCGCGCGGTTGTCGTTATTATGCCGAGAACGCGGAACGCTTTCTCGAAGACGAAGTCGCGCAAACTGCTGCGCGCCGCAGTTATCTCCATTACGAGCCGATGGGGCCGATCCTCGCGATCATGCCGTGGAATTTTCCGTTCTGGCAGGTTTTCCGATTCGCCGCGCCGGCGTTGATGGCCGGCAATGTCGGCATTCTCAAACACGCGGCGAATGTTCCGCAATGCGCAATCGCAATTGAACAACTTTTTTGTCGCGCCGGATTCGACGAAGGAATTTTTCAAACACTGCTCACTGAAACGCAGCAAGTCGAACGGTTGATCGTCGATCCGCGAATCAAAGCGGTCACGTTGACCGGCAGCGAAAAAGCAGGAAGCGCGGTCGGCAGCACAGCCGCCCGCGAGATTAAAAAGAGCGTGCTCGAGCTTGGCGGCAGCGACCCGTTCATTGTCATGCCAAGCGCCGATTTCGGCCTCGCCGTCAGCACGGCGGTGAAAGCGCGCACGATCAACACCGGTCAATCGTGCATCGCCGCGAAACGATTTTTCATCGCTGACAAAATCTACGACAGGTTTCTCGATCAATTCGTCGAGCAAATGCGCTCGCTGAAGATCGGCGATCCACTTGACGAAACGACCGAGATCGGGCCGCTCGCGAACGAACAGATTTTGAACGGGGTGCACGAGCAGGTGCAAAAGACGATCGCGATGGGCGCGAAATGTCTGACCGGCGGCAATCGAATCGCGGGACCGGGATTTTTCTACGAGCCAACCGTGCTGGTCGATGTTCCAAAGGATGCGCCGGCGTTTCGCGAAGAAGTTTTTGGTCCGGTCGCGGCCGTGCTACGCGTGCGCGACGCCGAGGAAGCTGTCGATCTGGCGAACGATAATCGCTACGGCCTGGGCGCGAGCGCGTGGACGAACGATCCAATTGAACAAGAACTCTTCGCCACTTCGCTCGAAAGCGGAATGGTTTTCATCAATGCGATGGTCGCGTCGGATCCGCGTTTGCCGTTTGGCGGCGTAAAACGCTCCGGCTTTGGGCGCGAGCTCGGCGCTGCCGGCATTCGCGAGTTCATGAACGCCAAAACAATCTGGATCGCGTAGGCTACTGTACCGCGCTACGCAGCGGCTGATTGGCGCGATAAGCCGAAATGTTTTTTTCAAGATCAACAGCCAATCCTTCGTTGCCGGTTGCGCGCGCGAGCTCGATCGCTTGTTGCGCGGTGGCAATTGCGTCGCTGAACCGGCCGGTTTCGGCATAAGCGGCCGCAAGTGTTCGCAAGACGATCGCATTTGGATGGCCGGCGCGATTCATCACGTCTTCGGCAAGCTGAACTGCGCGCGCGCCGTTGCGCAGCGAATCGTCCGGCGAAGTGGCGAGAATCCAAGCGAGATTTACTTCCGCGTTCATGTGGCCAGGATTGATCTCCAGTCCTTTTTTCAAATGGGCGAGCGCGCGTTTCGTTTCGCCGCGCTGCAGCAAAGCCAGGCCGAGATTATTTTCAGCGTCGGCATCGTTCGGACGAATGCGCAACGCTTCTTCCGAATGTTCGATCGCTTCATCGACTCGGCCGCGACGCATCAGAAGATCGGCGAGGCTGGCGTGCGCGAAGTAATTGCCCTTCGTAACGGCGATTGTGTGGGTCCAAAGCGTTTCGCTGTCGCGCCAATAGGAAGCTTGGACTCGCGCGACCAACGCGAACGCAAAAATCGCAACCAACGCCGCAGCTGTTGCAATTTGAGTTCGGTAAGTGGAAGCGCGCAGGAGATCGGCAACTCCCCAAGCGAGCATTAACCAAAGACCAATCTGCGGCAGATAAGTGTAACGATCGGCGTGCGCTTGAAGATTGATCTGAATGATGCCGATCATCGGCGCGAGCATGATCAAGTACCAAAACCAGCCGACAAAAAGATATGGGCGAGATTTTCGGAGTGCGAGGACCGCGGCTGTGGTTGCGAGCAAAAGCGTAGCGGGGGCGATCGGCTGCCAAGTTGGAAAACCGTTTGGTGGAAACGGATAAAAGACAGCGAGATTAGCCGGCCAGATCGTTTGCCAGATGTAAACGACGTAGCTGACGAGGGCATTGCCGATTCGCGCGGAAAATGAAAGTTGATCCGCGGCGCTGTGAGCCGACGCGATTCCGCCGGCGCTCAAGTACGCGTCGGCAAGCGAAAGAACGAACAAAGGAATCTTCTCCGCGATCAACTTTGGCCAGCTGATTGCCTTTTCTCTCCTCTCGGTTTCCCGAACCGAGCCGCCGGCTTCCCTACTGCGATTCGCGTCTTCGCGCTCACGCAGTCCCGCCGTAGAGTTCGCTCCCGCGAACCGTGACCAATAATCGAGCAGCAACAAAACAATTGGGGTTGTCACGAGCATCGGTTTGGAAAGCAAACCAGCCGTGAACAAGATCGACATCGTCAGGTAGCGCGCGATGGATCGTTTGCGCGTGTAATGCAGATACGCGGCGAGCGTCAGCATAAAAAAGACACCGCTCAGAACATCTTTGCGTTCCTCGATCCAAGCCACCGATTCGGCCCGGAGCGGATGAATTGCAAAGAGCGCCGCGACGAATGCCGATTTCCAGTCCGAGGTGCGAGCCGCACTGGCGTTGGACGGGCCTTTATCAGAAGCCATTTGGCGCAAAACTAGGAAAAGCAGAATGACGCTCAGACTGTGCAACACGACGTTCGAGACGTGAAACGCGCCGGGATTCGAGCCGAAGAATTGAAACTCGATCATGTGCGAGATGTTCTTGAGCGGAAACCAGTTCGTGGACGGCCAATGGGTGAAGGCCCAGGCGAGATTGTGCCAGCTCAAGCCGCTCACTATTTCGGGAACTTCGTAAACGTATTCGGGATCGTCGAAGTTAATAAACGGGAACGCGCGCACCTGACCGAACACGAACCAGACGAGCGCGACCAGACCGACGCAAATGCCGGCGGAGATCCAGCTTTGTTTATTGCGCATTTCGAACAGTTGGATCGCGGAACGGGTCGTGCCGCAGGTAGAGATTGATTTCTCTCTCGATGTTGCGGGCCAAGCCTTGCTGCTCCTGCGCATGAGCGAGGCCGGCGGCGGTTTGCGCGGTTTCGATCGCTTTATCGAACTGACCGGCTTCAGCGTAAGCGGCGGCCAGCGTTCGAACGAAAGATGGATTCGT
>WNFR01001040.1_pt1 | contig 46725 bp, 33 predicted proteins | sample 5400221 | NCBI WGS metagenome assembly WNFR01 (sample SAMN13153357, study PRJNA577476) | soil metagenome | isolation source: 40 cm soil under Madrone tree | place: USA:California | collected 2016-06-14 | reverse complement strand
AGCGCACAAGATGAAAGAACCGATGTCGGGCAATTACGGCCTGAGCTTTAGTGTTCACATTGGTAAACAACAGCACCGCAACTACAAGTTGGGCCAACATGGCGAGAATGCCACCGCGAGAGTTCGATAGGACCAGGCCGGTCCAAATGGGCAACAACAACGCAACATAGATCATTATCCGTTCGCGCTTAACGCCGCCGGCTAAAACTAAACCCAGACCGAGGCCAAAAGCCATTTCCATTAGGAACGCGAAGTGATTTTTGTTTATGAATTGCCCATAACCCTGCCCGGGTTTCATGAGCGGGAGCACAAAGCCAGTGGTGTGCTGCGTTGCTTGCCGCAGGATACCGAAGAGAGCGCTGAAGACCGCCATTCCAATGACTACATGGATTAAGATGCGCACTCGACGCTCGCTGCTCGCGACCCGATAGAGCATAGCTAGAGCAAGCGTCAGCGCGAGAAATTGCAGCACGAAGAAACGTGTTTGATAAGGATCCGCACTTATGGAGATCCATTGAGACTGATAAGTATTTCCTGTGCCAAGCGATATTGTCTGTAGAAAGGCGAACGCGGTCAGCGCCAAAAGGGGGAACAAGACCGAGAGGCGAACTGTGCTCCCTGATCGATTCAGTAGACCCTCCAGGATGGCGCAGATGCCGAGCGCGAAGACAACACACACAAACGCCGCTTTCCACCAGGGCTCGATAGTCCCGTAGGGAATAGCGGTTAAGACAACCAATCCGACCAATGCCGAGAAGATCGCCGTATTCAGCAGCCCTGCTATCCGCAGATCAGCAGATCGCTCTTCGACAGTTACACTTTCTGCGATGCCTGCTTGCGCCATTATCCGGTTATCTTTTCGGCAGTCGCACCCACTCTCATTTCAGACGTGGCAATCATGGCGTCATTGTATTTGAGTATCCTTTCGGCCGCATCGGTCAGTTCCTGGCGAAAGAGATCGATCAAGTAGTTCGGATCGACAAGCATGGGCTCGTTTTCGAAATTGCGGTACAGATTAAGCCAGCCCCATTCCACACCGTCTTTCGCCAGCGGCAAATGAAGGCACCACGAGGTTAGACTGCGTGGTAAGTCGTCCGCCTCGGTCCCTTCCTGTGCCCACGACCAACAGATACGTCCATTGCGGAACTCGAGTTGTTGTTTTGGATGTCGCTGCGCGCTTGATTCAAAAGCGCGCTCGTTTATTTCCGCTCGTCCGGCCTGTCCCACTTGCGCGTCAGCAAAGGTGAACTCACCAAAGTCGAGCATCTGTCGCACCGCTTCAAACAGTTCATAAAAGTTGTCAGCTTTCGACAGCGCACGAGCCGCGCGTCGCACGCGAATGTTGTTGGCAACTCGCAGCCGGCGCTCGCCCACTGTGCGTCTGACGCCCGCCTTGATTTCGTCAACTTCGTGGTAACGAAGATGGCCTACCGCGATGATAATAGTGACAGAGGTGACGAACATTACAAAGCCTGTCATCCGCGAACCGGTCGTTGTAAAAACCATCGCCACCAACCCAAAAGCCGCGCACACGCCATACAACACGAGCGCTACTTGTCGTTGCGACCAGCCCCGGGCCAACAGCATGTGGTGAACGTGTTCTCTGTCTCCTTCAAAGATGGGCTTGCGGCTAATCAATCGCCTGGTCATCGTAATGGCCGTGTCTACCATGGGAAATCCGAACGCGAGGATTGGGATCACAATTGCCACGGCAGTCGTCGCTTTCTGGGTTCCTAAAACAGAGAGTGCGGCGAGCGTGAATCCCACAAACAGGGCCCCGGAATCGCCGAGAAAGATTGAGGCCGGATTGAAGTTGTAACGCAGAAATCCTGCCAACGAGCCACAAAGAACGAGTGCTACTACAATCATCAGCGGTCGTTCCTGGGAGATGGAAACAGCAAGAATTACCAAACTTGAAAACAATGCGGCGCCGGAGGCCAGACCATCGAGTCCATCGATGAGATTGAATGCGTTGGCTATGCCCATTAGCCAGAGAACCGTAACTACAAGAGAAACTGCCATTGGCAGATGGACTGAACCGAAGAAAGGAATAGAGAGGGCCTCGATCCGTCCGCCGAGCACAAAAAACAACGTGGAAATAAGAGCTAAGACTACAAATTTAACTGTGGCATTAGTGCCGTGAAGATCGTCATAGATACCCAGGAACAGTACGAGCGTTGCCGGGATCAAGGTCGCCAGGATTTCCGGCGTATGCTGCCTCAGTGCTTGCGTCAGTAAGTTGTCAACAAAAGGCAACATAGACAACGCGATCACGCAGGATAGATAGATCGCTACGCCGCCGAGGCGAGGCACGGCTTTGCTGTGCAGGCGTCGGCCATCGAGCGGCACATCAAGCAGATTAAAACGTCCGCATAGACGCCGAATGATCGGTGTCATGGTCAGCGACGTCATCGTTGCAATCAGGAAAAGGGCGAAATAAGTATTCAACGAAATTCACCTCCCGGGCGAAGGAGTTATTAACTTCTAGACTGGTCTCAGGTTTTGGTTCTTTGTTGTTAGCAGAACCACCCGCTAGCGGTTTTGAATGGCTGGCAGTGCCGGTAAGAGAAAACGGAGTTCGGTCGCGTAGCTATCTAGTCTTTCGTAGCACGGAAAGTAGATTCAGGAGTCGCGGGCCCGGATGCACTGATCACCACGGCCTTATCCAATCTGAGATTAGCGGTTACATGATTGTCATCGGCGACCCCTGGGTCGCCGGGTTCTGACTCAATCAGTCTGATCATTTGCGGCAGGACCGACTCTCTTGAGAAAGTCGAGCCTTGCTCATCCCATTGTTCGCGGGCGTGACGTAATTGCCCTCTACCCGCTGACTCGAGGATGGCGGCTACGACTCCGTCTACATCTCCGTGGCGGACCAGATAAAACTGGCCACTGGTGCTTTCTTGTTTCGCAATATCCGTCACGTGGCTTTTCTCAGGCCCGATGTACAAAGATGGCGATCCGACTGCCATGATGTTGTAGATCTTGCAGGGATGTACGATGCCGGCAAACTCCTCGCCCATCACAATCGTGTGCAGGTCGGCTGCCGACAATGACCCTGCCAATTCGTCCAACGGTTGATAAGGCAAACACTTCACGTTGTTCAGATGGTGTTCTACAGCAAACCCTGTGACTTTGGTTCGCTCGCTCCCGCCTCCTACAAAACAGAACACAATCTCATTGCGGTTACTGAGACGGCGAGCGGATTCAAGCAAAGTGTCGAGAGGGTGGCAGGGACTGTGATTACCGGAATACATCACAACAAACTTATCTGACAGAGCGTGACGAGCACGGAATGCCTCTCGTCCTTCCGGGCTATAGTGGACCACGTCATCGCGCGACCACGGTGGAATGATCGTGATTCGCTCCGCATCGACTCCTTTTGCCAGGATGCGATTCTTCATAAAGCGATCCAATACGATTATTTTCGCCGCGTGTCGTAAGCTGTAGTTCAGCAATCGTTTCAGAGAATTGGCGGTAAAAGAGTTTTGCTGGAGCCATCCGGCAGCAATAGCTTCGTCGGGATTTAGATCCATCACCCAAAAACAGAATCGCCCGCCCTTGAGTCGCACGAAAAGCGCTGCGAGAAATGAGATCAGCGGCGGTGACGTGAGCCCTACCACCACGTCGAAGCGTCGGAGGATGAGCAAACGGAACGCACAGAAGCCCAGGAAGCTCGCAAAATTCAACGCTCGTCGCCACTTGGTCTGCTTACCGAATGCTAAAGAAGGTATGCGAACAATGGTGATGCCCTTCCACTTTTGTCTTCGTGGAAAACGAATGGTTGGGTCGTCGTAACCGCGATCTCCGGTAATCACTGTGACCGAATGCCCGCGTTTTGCAAGTTCCGTCGCGAGATCAGTCAGGTACTGTGCAGTGGAAACCACGTCGGGATAGAAACATTGGTTTAGAAGGAGAATTTTCATCGCCTGGTTTAGTGCTAGTTACCGGGACGTGTGCACTTTAAAATACGCCACGGTCTTTTCCAGGCCTTCACGGAGCGGAATCGTTGGGTTCCATCCAAGCAATGTCTGGGCGCGTGTGATGTCGGGCTTCCGTTGCCGCGGATCGTCCTGAGGGAGAGATAGATATTTGAATCCCGAGTCTGATCCGCAGATCCTCATCACTTCTTCCGCCAATTGTTTAATTGTGAATTCACCAGGATTGCCCAGATTGACAGGCTCATGCACACCTTCTGCATTCATTAGCCTGATAAAAGCCTCGATTAAGTCGTCGACATAACAGAAAGATCTCGTTTGCTGGCCTTCGCCATAAAGGGTCAGTGGTTCGCCGCGCAACGCCTGCACAATGAAGTTCGAAACGACACGGCCATCGTTTTGCAGCATGCGCGGTCCATATGTATTAAAGATCCGCGCGATACGGATGTCGACGTTGTTCTGACGGTGGTAGTCCATCATCAGCGTCTCAGCCAAACGCTTTCCCTCGTCGTAGCACGAGCGCAACCCGATCGGGTTCACGTTGCCCCAGTACTCTTCGGGCTGCGGATGAACCATAGGGTCCCCGTAAATTTCCGAAGTAGACGCCTGAAGAATTCGAGCGCGAACTCGCTTGGCAAGTCCGAGCATATTTATCGCGCCCATAACGCTCGTTTTCACGGTCTTCACCGGATTGTACTGGTAATGAATCGGGGATGCGGGGCAGGCAAGGTTATATATCTGATCCACTTCCAACAGGATTGGCTCGATGACGTCGTGGCGCACAAGTTCGAAGCGCCGGCTACTGAGCAGATGGAGAATGTTTTCTCGTCGCCCCGTAAAGAAATTGTCGAGACAGATGACATCATGTTCCTCGGCAATTAGTCGCTCGCACAGATGGGAGCCGAGAAAACCTGCTCCGCCAGTTACCAAAATTCGCATTTGTTCTCCTACACCGTTACCGGGTGTTCAGTACTATCTTCTAATGCAGTAATTGCCAAGATAAAGCACGTCCATCCTGGTCTTGAGGAAGCAGTCGATTGCCTGACGCGGGGTACATACTATCGGCTCGTTTTCATTGAACGACGTATTGAGCACCATTGGCACTCCGGTTAACTCGTAGAATTCCGAGATAAGCTGGTAATACCGCTTATTGAGTTCGCGCGACACTGTTTGCAAACGTCCGGAACCATCGATATGTGTCACTGCGGGAATCTCCGCGCGTCGTTCGGGTTTGATCTGATAGACCATTAACATTGTCGGGGCGGGATGATTCTGTTCAAAATACTCGTCAACGTGGTCAGCCAGTATTGACGGAGCAAACGGACGAAACGACTCGCGTTTCTTGATTCGCTCGTTGAGAACATCTTTCATCTCTGCCCGCCGTGGATCTGCCACTATCGAACGATTACCGAGAGCGCGAGGCCCAAACTCCATTCTTCCCTGGAACCATCCAACCACTAATCCCGCGGCAATGTCCTGCGCAGCGCGCTTTGTCAACTGTGCATCCGTCAGAGTGTCATAAAGGACCTTGCTTGTCTCCAACTCGACGAGTATCTCCTCGTTGGAAAACTCCGGGCCAGTGTACGCACCCTCCATTACTTGGTGGCGCTCGCGTTTTAGAAGCCCATTGTGGATCTGATAGCAAACACCGACCGCAGTGCCGCCGTCGCCGGCAGCAGGCTGAACGAAGATCCGGCGGAAAGGAGTATTCAGCAGAATCTTTCCGTTCATCACCGAGTTGTAGGCCACGCCACCAGAAAGGCCCAGGTCAGTCAATCCGGTTTTCTGGTGCAGATGATTCAGCAGATGAAAGGCTACCTCCTCCAAACGCAATTGCAGACTCGCCGCGATATCGCACTCGCGATCCGTTAAGCGTGTTTCGGGCGTACGGGTTGGGCCAAATGTGCGCACGAACTCATCGGAAAATATCCGACCGATAACGGGCGAACCTTGATCCCAGGTCATTTCCACACCCTCCGAATGGTGACTAAAGTAGTCTAGATTAAGACGAAACTGGCCGGCTTCTTCGGTGCGAATAATGTTGCGAAACTCATTGATGAAACGAGGCTGTCCATAAGGCGCTAGACCCATTATCTTGCCTTCATCGCCATAGTGCGGGAACCCCAGAAACTGTGTCGTGGCGGTATAGACGATCCCGACCGAATGGGGAAACTCCACCTGGCCCATGAACTCAATCGAATTCCCTTCTCCGACGGCCCACATTGTCGAGATGAAATCACCGAAGCCGTCGAGAGATAGTAACGCTGCGCGCTCAAACGGGGAGACGAAGAAAGAGCTGGCGAGATGAGCGCGATGGTGTTCGATGTTGTGAAACTGCGCGCGTAAACTTCGCTTTGCAACGCCTAACTGCCGAGCGAGTTCATCTTTCAGATCGCGGACCCTGGCTGCATTTCCGAGACGGCCTTGAATCTGCCGAAAGATTCCGCGGCCATTTCCATTCTCCGGTTCATCCCCTTCTATCGTGGTCACTGTTTTCTGCCGGCTTCCTACTGCAATCTGAGTCGCAGCTCTCGTTGCTGCAAAAAGTATTTTCTTGTGCAGATGTGCCGAAGGATCACGAGAGATACCTATATGCTCAACCTCCTCGATGCCAACACCGGCCGTTTTCAGACAGTAGCGAATCGACTGGGAGGGAAATCCCGCGCAATGCTTCAATCGATTGAAACGTTCCTCTTCAACTGCGGCGATTAGGCTGCCATCTTTTATGATGGCAGCCGAAGCGTCTCCGTGATAAGCGTTGATACCGAGTATGTACATGAAATCTGGTTTCGTGTTGGCTCTGGTCGATTGCGGCTCGCGGGATTTAGAGCTCTGTGCTTTCGGCTTTGAGCTTCGGGGTTGAATCGTGAGGGTTGAAACTTCCTACTGGAGCTTCGGGCTTTGAGATTACTGCCTTCTGGGCCGCTGATTGCTCAAGCAAGTACAGCGAGAGCATCAACTCAGCTATGGCGCGCTGAAACGCGTAATAGAATCCCGCCCAGCCATCTAAAACCCCACCGCGCAGGACGATGCAGTAAAAGAGCATCGCCGGTGGAGCGATGATGCGCCAACGTCGAATGCGATCCATCCAACGCAAACTGCTTGCTTCCGCGGCGAGCAATTTCTTCGCTTCGAGTTCTGTATAGCGAACCTGCGATTGAAACCAGCGACTGAGTGGCTTGCGATCATCATGCAGAATCGGCGACCGCAAATTCCCGACGGTGCCGCTCAACTTGAGTTTTTGTGTATGGCCGTCCTGCGTGTAGGAAGCATGTTCACGACGGTAAAGCACAGTAACAGGTGGATAGATCCCGCTTCTCAATCTTCTCCCATTTACGCAGTAGACGAACCTGGCGCTGTAGCCAGCTATGTGCGGCGGAGGCCGAAGCAGGTTGAGTTCGGCAGTAAAATCTTCGCCGAGGAAGTAGTCTGCGTCGAGCGCGAGTATCCATGGGGTCGTTATACCGGTTTCCCGGGCGCCAAAACTCCACTGCCCCTGATGTGAATCAAATTCCCGTCGGTAGACGCGCACGCTTGGAAAGCTTGACGCTATTTCGACTGTTTCATCATCGCTAAAACTATCAACCACAACAATGTCTCGAGCCCAACGCAACTGCTCCAACGTGCGGCCGATATTCGAGGCTTCGTTCCAGGTAAGAATCAGTGGAGTGATTTGCTCAAGCATGGACGATTACCTGCGATTGTGGTTCTGCCCGTTCGGCCAAAAGCTGTGAGTAGACAACTATCAATTGGCCCGCGATGTTGCGCCAGGTGAATCTCCTCGAGAACTCTTTCCCCGCTAGTCCGCGACGTGCCCTTTCAGCGTCAGAACGAAATACTTCCTTTAGGGTCACCTCGATAGACTCTTTTTCAACGTCGGCCAGCCAACCGCCTCCCGCAGTGAGAATGTCCTTGGCCAGATGCACATGCGGGCTGACAAGCACGGGAACACCGAATGCCAGCGCCTCCATCACGCAGAGCCCAAAGTTTTCGTGATAAGACGGAAGGGCCAGGAGTGAAGCTTGACGCAAGAAAGAGTTCTTTCTTTCGCCGTCAAGCCAACCAGGGAATAGAACTGAGTTTTCTAAACCGTGCGTCGCCACTTTTCTTCTCAATGCTCCTACGTACTCTTCCGGCCCTTCGCCGGCGAAGACTAAACGCCAGCTGGAGAATTCTGCTTGCTTAACAAGAGGTAAGAAGGCGTCAAGTAAAGCGTCGAGGCCCTTAGTCGGCAGTAGTCTGGAGAGTACCAGGACGTAACGATTTGTGGCTATTTCAGGAAATTCATTCGCGAATTGGTTCTGTTCGAAGTGTGTATCATCGAATTCTACATTGAAGCCAAGCGGAACTACTGTGCCATGAGCCAAACCGAGAGATTGCTCAGTGGCTTCTTGTTCAGCAAGCGATGTGTAGTGTACTGCCGCCGCATCGACGAGCATGCGTCTGCCTGCCAAGTGCCAGTACATCGATTTGCGCAAAGATTTCTGTTTCATACTCCACGGATCGAGCGTGCCCAGCGGTCTCACAATGTAAGGGACGCCCTGCTTGCGACAAGCGCGTGCGGCTGCAATGGATGCGTGATTGAAAACGGCATGAATGTGGACCAGCGCAAAAGCTCTTACGTTTGCATTCAGCCACACCGTGAGCGGTCTCGAATACTTGAAGGAATTGCCCAGCTGCGCCGGAAAAAATACTGCAGGTATACCTTTGTAGTTCGTCGGTGTTCCCATTGAGATTTGATCGCCGTTAAGACCCTCGTCAGTAGTGGCGACCATGACCTCAGTTCCCTGCTCTTGCAGTGCCCTGCACATCGGGACTATGGCCAGACCAGGCCCGCCCGAGCGTTCTGAAACGGAAGGAATAACGTGAAGGACGCGCATTAAGGACATCGGCAGATTAGTTCGTGACTCCGTTGAGGTCGCACCATTTTGCAAGAACGTAAAGAGCCCAGGGGCGCGACCAACCCACAGCTTTCGGGGAATGCAAGAAGCGCCCCCACACGTTTGCTACCGTATCAAACTCAAGACCGGTTCTTGACAGTGCTTCCTGGTCACCGAGTACAGATGAGATTTCATCACGCAAGCACGACTGCATCCAATCTTCAAGCGGCAAAGTGAAACCCATTTTTGGTCGCGCAAGGAAATCTTTCGGCAGCAGGTCGCACACTGCGTCCGCAAGGAGCGGCTTCGGCCTGTGTCCACTGTCGTTGTTCAGTTTCCACTTACCCGGTAGCCCGAGTACGTAACTGACGACCTCGACATCGACAAAGGGAACACGCACTTCCAACGAATGCGCCATACTCATGGAATCCGTGTCGCGGAGAAGAGTGTTAGCCATGTAACCCTCTAACTCAAGTTGGGAGACCGCGTTAATCGCATCAGCCGAACTTCGATTTTGTGCCTGTGTTTTGAAGCTATCTTCTGTGGCCAGTTGAGAGCCGTTCCCCATCTTCAAATTCGAAAACCGAAATCCAAAATCGGACATTCTGTGCACTTCGTCGGGTGCAAAAAGCTGGCGCGTAATGTTATAGACATCGAGAGGCTGACCTTTGCTCGCAGCCAATTGCCAGAATTTTTTGCGTTGCACCGAGCCGTTTAAAGCCCTCTTCCCCGCTCCCGATACTGCTCGCAAGAGACCTTTTGTCGGACCGGAGATCGATTGAAGTCTGAGCGCTCGCCTGAAACTCGGGTAACCGCCAAAAAGTTCGTCGCTCCCCAATCCGGAAAGCGCCACAGTAATGCCCGTCTCTTTCACCGCTTTTGAAACTACATAGGTGTTGAGACCATCTATGGTCGGTTGATCGAGACTACTGAGGGCATCCGGGAGCATTTTGAGCAGCCGATCTTCTCCAAGGTGAACTTCGCGATGATCTGTATGAAACGTTTCCGCTACCAGGCGGGAGTGAGGTGCTTCGGTAAACTTCTCATTGTCAAAGACTACACTGAAGGTCCTGGGCCTTTCTTTGCTAACGCGGCTCATCAAGGCAACCAGCGCGCTGGAGTCCATTCCTCCTGAAAGAAACACGCCCAGGGGTACGTCGCTCACCAAATGCAACTGTACTGACTCTTCCAGCTGCGCGCGCAACCGGGCAACCGCCTCACCACGAGATTTTCCGTTCTGGACTTTCGTGTTTTCCGGAGTCGAATCTTGAAACTCGAAATTAGCCAGCCGCAATCCCGCATCACCCTCCGCCCGCACCGAGAGATAATTACCAGGCATCAACGAACGCACGCCTTCGATGATTGTGAACGGAGCCTGCACTGAACCGTAGGTCAGATAGGAAGCCACACCGTTGCTGCTGAGTTTCCGTGGCACGAGTTCACTTGCAAGCAGCGCCCGAACTTCCGAAGCGAATAAAAATGGATTCTGATTTTCGGTTTTCGCATTGCGCAATTCAGAATCGGAGTCTGCGGCGTAGTAGTAGAGCGGCTTAATTCCAAACCGATCGCGCGCCAGAATCAACTCCTGTTTACCTGCATCCCAGATTGCCAGGGCAAACATGCCACGTAACTTCTCAAATGCGCCAATCCCCCATTTGCGGTACGCGCGTAAGACGACTTCCGTGTCCGTGTTTGAACGCCATGGCCCAAATTCATCGCCAATTTCGCCGCGTAGTTCACGGAAGTTATAGGTCTCTCCGTTATAGGTGATCCAGTTCCCGGTTTCCGGCTCATGCATCGGCTGATGGCCGGCACTTGTCGTGTCAATAATGGCAAGCCGGGTATTGCCCAGGCACATCTGAAGCAGTTCGGACTTCGAATTACGAAGGTCACGCTTCAGCCCTACGGTTCTCTCTTCTGGATCTGAGCGCAGATCGACATAAGCGATTCCGTCGTCGTCAGGTCCGCGATGGCGAAGAGCTCGATTCATTCGCCCCGTCGCGGTGCGCAGGACGTCCGAGTTCGACCCACGCCCTTCGGAATCACCGCCAATAGAACTCGACGAGGAATCCGCACTTCTCATGATTCCCGATATGCTACACATTTTAGTTTTTAGTAACCGCCACCTTGAACGGGAAGCTAATTTCCAGTCTTTCACTGAGACTGCTCGCGTCGCCACACTCAACTACAGAACAGGAAGCGGTAGCGACCTGGCCGTTTCAGTGCCACTCAACTAAAGCTTATGTGTTGCGAAACGGCCAGGTCGCTACCGCTTCCTGTTCTGTAGTTGAGTGGCAACCCGGCCTGTTATAAAACCGCTGAAGCTTCCAACACATTGCGCGCATGTGGGGCCTGGATACGGTCAAGAATCTGACCACAAGCTTTCATCACTTCATCGACTTCGATCTCTTTCAGGCAGCGCATTCCTTCGGTGATGCAAACTTTCAACAAACACCCTTCGCAAGCTACGCTACGCCTCAACACCAGATGTCCTTCCCCGTATGGGTTCCAATGCCCGGGCCAATCCTGAGCGCACATAACGACTACGCATGGCGTGGCCACAGCTGCTGCGAGATGCATCGTACCCGTATCGTTACCAACATACATCGCGCATCGCGATAGTGCGGCAGCAGCTTGTCGTGGCGACAATAACGCAGCCGCGTTAGTCCCTTTGCCCCAAACTCCGATCAATCGATCTGCCAGTTCACGATCCTCAGGACCGCCAAAGACAATCGGATAGATGTTGTGCTCCCGAATCAATCGACATCCAAGTTCGGAGAATCTCTCCTCAGGCCAAACCTTCGACGGCCACTTGCTGCCAGGTCCAAATCCTATTAGCCCGCCTAAAGATTTGGCTGGCACATGTTCCCTCAGCCAGGCGTCGACTGTTCGCCTCTCTTCGATTGTAAGAATCAGCTCAATCTTCGCCTTACCCGCTGGTGGAACCGTGATACCACTTCTCGAAAGTCTACTGAGCAGATGATCCGCCTCGTGCTCGACTACCGGCAACGGACTAGTCAAAGGCGCTAACGGTTCAAACCCTTCATTGCCAACCACGATCCGGATTCCCGCCAGGCGAAAAAAAAATAGATCGCGGCGAATGTCAGAGGAGCTGCGAATGCGAGGAGCAAGATAGACCAGCAGATCGAAATGTGCGCAGCGAAGCCGAGTTAACAGACGAATCGTTACAGAAAGATTTGGCCGCGAATTACCAGAAGGATAAGACAGCCATTCATCAATCAAACCAGCTGGCAAGGTTTGTCGAGGTGTAACATGTCGCGCCTCTGAATCCACGTTGCCGAGCAAGGCAATATGCGCCGAGGGAAAGGCCTCGCGTATGGCGCGCAATGAGGGTAGCGCGATCAGCGTATCCCCCAGTTCGCCAATACGGAATATGAGAATTCGCTTTGCTTCTTGTCGGTGGTGCTGGTTAGTCAATATTTCGTCGTCGGGTATCACGGGATGCTTCTAACGCCGGTTCTCCCAAGAGGCGATAGCAAAGAGAGATCGAGGGTTGATTGTTGACTTCTCCAGCGAATTACCGGGCTAAAAACCAAGAGGGTAAAAATGACCTGTTGCCCGATGCCGCCAACATAAGCGGCCATTTGTGATTCTATAGCTATCATTTGCGGCAAAAGAGCTAAACCCACGCCAACCATCAACAAGCCGGAGGTTTGCGAGAAAAGAGCCCTCCGATAAACGTCATAAAAGATACCAAGCAAGAACATGATTCCTACAACGCCATACCAGCCGAAGCTTATGTAGGCTTCGGTCATTACCCCGACCCCGATTGAGACTTTGTCGAGCTCTTCTTCGGTACTCATGCCATAGGCTACCTGGTAAAACTGGTTAGCATCGTTCACCGACGGCTTATCAGGCCACAACGCTCGCGGTATCCACGTGATAACCAGATAGGAATAGAGTCGACCGCTCTGGTACGGAACGCTTGATGGAGTAAGGTCGACTACATTTGCGGTTTGCGTCAGCAGTGAAACACGCGACATGCTCTCGTTCAGCGCATCGGCCAGCGCGTGGCCGCTAGGATCAGAAACGGCCTCCTGCCACTTTTTTAAGGAGGTCTCAGTCCAGAACTTTACGCGATCGAGCTTGCTTGTTGTCGTCGAAGTTGTCCAATAAGCCTTTCTGAATTCCCGCTTGCCAACCTGGAAGAAGAGAGTGAAAAGGACCACCAGCACGAACGCGAGGCGAGGAATTCTTCTTTTCTCCGCTATGTATATCGCAGCACAAACTAAGATTATGGAAGCAAAGGATCCGAGCCAACCCGATGAAAGCCCGATCACAAGCCGAAGAGTCAGGAAACCCACCACTAATAGCTTATCAATCTGTGCTGCTTCCCCCGACAATACTTTTCGGAATAGGATTGCGAAAGCCAATATTGGCACTAGCGAAATGAGTATAATGAGAGCCTGACGACCGCCTTCGCCAGCAAGATAAGGAACCCCCTCAGACAAGCTTAAGAGAGTGCCGGCGACCATTAGGAGTCGAAGGTAATGAACGGATCCTGCGCCAGGCTTCAACCCGGGAAGTTTATTGGGGACCAAGTATGTACCAAGCCGGGTTCTCATTCCCAACCAGATAGCAGAGACTCCCATGACTGCCATAGTAAGGGCCCAGGTAATGGCTTCGTCCGGTACGTCCTTTTCGAAAGGACTTTCAACTCCCGAAGGCGTGCGTGCCCCCCAGAAGAGGGACAGAGCATAGTAGATCCAGTACATTCCTGAAATGAGCGCAAAGACCGGTATTTTGTCATCACTTCGTTTTTTCCAGTTGAGGTAAGCACTCCAAGGCATCTGCAAAAGTAGGAAGGCCAGAGCCAGCTGAATCCGCGAGATCTCATTAGGACTCAACGAGTAGAAGATCAGGCTAATTAAGATCGGTGGAAGGCTGTGAACGGCAATGATGATCAGCTTGATCTTAGGTCTTCGTGGTAAATTGAGCGGCATAGCTTATCTGTTAGGTAACTTTTTCTCGCGGCTAAGAAGAGACTGAAACAGAGCATCCATCTTGTCGATCATTTGTTTGGCGCTGAGCACTTCCAACGCGTGAGCCGCAGCACTTCGTCCCATCTTGACCAACGTCCCTGGTGAGGTTGATAAGGCGCAGATCTTTTCGGCTATTTGTTCTGGTGATTTCGAGTCCACTATGTAACCGGTCTCATCGTCCAATACCACTTCCATCAGACCACCTGTCCGAGAAGCGACAACGGGCAATCCGTACATTGACGCTTCGGCCGCTACCATTCCAAATGCTTCGGATATTCGACTGGGTACCACACAAACATCCATCCCGCCATAGATCGCTTTCCTGTCGTCGACAAAGCCCATCCATTCGACCTTGCTCGCTAACTTGTACTCATCGATTCTAGATCTTAGTTTAGCGGCGAATTCAGGACTCCCCGAGCCAAAGATTTTACAGACGAATGGCTGTCGTTTCTCTTCCAGAATATGAAGGGCGTCGATCAGATCTTCATGCCCTTTCCACTCATCAACCTGGCCGACAATGCCGATACGGATTGGCCCGTCTCGTTCACTATCATTCTTTTTATCATTGAAACCGTCGCCTGCTGCCCGACCGGTCGAGTCATCAACTACAATGCCGTTTAGCACATAAGCAACCTTGCTCTCTGGTACACCTAGGTTAATCAAAGACTCCGCTACGAACTTAGAAACTCCCACAAAGGTGGTTACCCTGCGACTCAATGCTCCAAAAAGGCGACGATAGAAGGCGGTCGGAGCGAAGGTATCGTGGACGTGAAAAACATTAACTTCATGTCTCAGGAGCGGCCAGAGAAGAACGAGGTGATGAATGCCTGAATGCAGAACAATATCGGGTCGGAAGAACCTGGTTACTTTTCTATAGCCCGACCACAGCCCTCCTAGTTTAAGCCCTTGCGCCAAGGTCATTCGCAGTGCCGACGACGAAAACGTTTTTGAAACAAAACCCAAAGGCAAGAGGCTATAAGGTATTGACAGTTCTTCCAGCCGCTTTCCAAACCCACCATCATTCCAGACGCTTGTTATACACCTGACTTCATGCCCCCGATTTCGCAATCCTGCCATTAGAGAAAGAGTTACCATTTCTTTCCCAAACAACCTGCCTGCGCCGCACACTACTAGAATCTTCACCCTGTGTAGTTTCCAGTTCGCGATTGATAAAGTTCCTTAATGGTCTCGACTGAAACAGAGGCGTCAAACTTGTCTACTTGAGACTCTAAACGTGATGGTTCAGTGTCCTGGCGCGGCATACTCGCCAGTGCGCGGCGCATTGCTGCTATGTTCCCCATCGGAAATGAAAGGTCGCCATTAATAGTCGCCACCAAATCTTCCGCACAGCCGCAATTGTCGCTCACCACGCAAGGCAGGCCGCTGGCCATCGCTTCGTTCACAACCAGACCCCAGGTCTCGCGGTAATCACTCGGTAAGACCAAACAGTCGGCAGCAATGTACGCCTTTGAAATTTCTGTTTGATTCAAAAAGCCGGTAAACGATGCGGCCGGGTTGCGCTCGGTCGAAATTGCATCCGCACTGAGCGAGAAGGAATTTGCCTCCGCATCAAAAACTACTCTGCAGGCATTACGAAGTTGCCCGCCGAGTTGGCCACTGCCGGCAAATAGCAGATGAACCACCTTAGAGTTATCGGTCGCTTGGAGACTAGTCGCAGAGGTAACCAGATCCATTGGTCGCTTTTTGGGGATAAACTTGCCCGCAAACAGAATACAAAAGCTGTCTGCAGGAATTCCCCATTCGCGCCTTATCTCTGTGCGTCTCGGACGCAACTCGTCCGCTTGTTTCTTGAAACGGGCGTTGTCGACGCAATAATAGGCTGGATGCAAATGTTCCTGGCGTACACCGAATTTCTCGTAGAGACGTCGATTAGCTTTTCCTATGTAAAGAAACTCTGAAATTCTTCCGAAGAGTCTTCGCAACGCAACGTGCTTGATCGGTTTTTTCCAGAGGGGCACAGGAGCGAGATCGTTGCTTTCCCCACGTAGCCACACTGGAACGCCCATATTGTGTGCCTGCCTCGCAGCCTGCCAGTACGCTGCAACCTGCCAACCTTGAATCCAGAGCGCTTTCACTCTTTTTTCTCGCAGGAGATCTCCCAAAGGTTCCGCCAGACGAAGGCGGCTGAAGCGCGCTACGTCAGAGTTTTCATTTGTTTTCAAAAAGCGGGAAGGATAGCCGCTCAACATTTCCAAATCCCAGGCGAAGGTTTGTTTGAATTCCGAGTCGAAACTCTCACGTGTAGCATGATCGCTTAGATACCAGACCTCAAACGGCACGCTGCCATCTTTAGCCAGGGCTTGCCAAAGCGGGACCTGATACTGAATCGGATGGGTTGAAAGAATAGCTAGCAATTGGAAGGGTGTGCGATGTCTGCCTTACTGTGTTAACTCTTCCGACTCCGCATACTGCCCGGGAGCAAGGCCGGGCTCCGGAAGAACTTCTGCCCGCAGTAACTGCGCGGGCACGCCGGCGACAACCGACCCGGCGGGAAAACTTTTCGTAACGACCGCGCCCGCGGCCACAACACAATAGTCACCAAGCGCTACATCTTTAAGGATTATCGCTTTAGCGCCAATCCAGCAGTGGCTGCCAATTTTCACGCTACCGTCAGACATTGGTTGGCTTGCTGGTGAGACACCCAAACCAAACTGGTGATTCGAATCAGTGATATATACGTCGGGGCCGAACATATTGTGATTGCCTATCTCGACGTAGCCGCAGGCATCAATCATCAAGTTCCGATTGAAATAGTTGTAATTTCCAATTCTAATCCTGACGCCGTCGTAGTCAGTATTTTGCGGCCACAACCAACAGCCTGCGGTGAACGCGTTGTAGTCGCCCAGAACGATGTTTGCCAAACGACGGAAGCGCCCAGCTTCAATGCGATTACGACGACCCGCCGTCAAGCCAAAGCAGCGATAGAAAAACAGTCTTGCCCTGCTCCCGAACCCTCTCGGAACCTCAAGGAAATATCTTTCGAAGAACGATAGGCTCATTCGACTGGCAGCGTCTGTAATTGAGAGCGGCGGCGAAACTCATGCATGGCCCAGTTGCTCACAGGCTCTCTGCTGTTGGCAATCGCGAGGAACGCGCCGAAAAACTTCCCCATGCCGATTACATAGGCTCCGAACAACTGGTTTTTTGTTGCGAAACGCAAGTGGCTAAACATTTTGGCCGGCAGTCCGGCGAGGACCATTGGGAAGGGACATCTACGCAGGGCAAAGGCGAGGTCGTTGCACACGGCCGAGCTGTATTGTGCATTTGATTGGCGCGCCAGTGAACTCTTATCGTGCCAAACGTGTACACCCGGCAGGCAAAAGATTTCATACTTGCGATCGAGCAAACGAACACACAGATCCGACTCTTCTGATCCGTAGTTCCCCGGGTTCGGCGTGTAGTACGAAACCTCCCTTACGGCAGAGAGTCTCAACATGTGGCCACAGCCAATGAACACATTTGTTTTCCCTGGTTCCGCTCGTTCCACTGGATGGGGCCTATCGGGCGATAGAATATCGTAAGCGAGAGCAGCGACCTCCGCTCGCTCTTTCATGAAAGCCACGCCTCGCGAGATTTCATCTCCCTGAGTGAACCAAGCATCGTCGTCGAGACTGAAATAAAAATCAGCATTAGTCTCGCGCATCAACTTATTACGGGCGAAGAGATAGCCTTGATTTGTTTCAGCCCGATACCAGTCCACGCTGGGAAACTTTTCCCTAAGTGACGTTGTCTCGTCAGTTGAAGCGTCGTCGAAAACCCTGACCTCTTTATCGACGTAGTCTTGTGCCAACGCTGATTGAATTGATTTCGCGAGAATGTTGGCCCGGTTATGCGTGGTTATGCCGATGAGAACTTTCATACTGGACTGCCTGCTTTAGTTCGAGACAACTTGTTTTCTGCTCTCAGCACGCATTCTCGCTTCTGCTGTTCTGCCACGTCTCTGGAATATCGAGGTTAAGCCGACGAACTTCCCTAACAAAACGGCAGGCAGGGCGCTCCATGCGTTTAAGCGCCTGAGCGGCGTGGCGATTTCAAAAGCTTCCAACAAGGCTAGCTTCGCATAATCGCTCGCCGCATTGCGCTTTAAAAAATGCGTCATTACGAAATGCCGATTGACCAACTGCATCTTTGCGAGCGCAACCTTGTCGTCTTTGTAGTCCGCATTCTGGCTGTCATGATGAATCCTGGCAAGACGAGCATTCGCCAGTTTCCATTTCACGCCAACGCTCAAGGAGAGCGCGACGTCTTCCATCAACGAATAGCCTGTGAAATGATCGGAGAAGAGCGGTTCAGGCAGCGCCTTTTTCCGATAGAGTGTGCAGGTTGTGTTTAGCCACTCGACCGCAACCGTCTCCGGCAAATCTGTGCGATCTTCCGGCAATAGATTTAATGCTGGCCCAATACACTTCCCTGCGTAACTGGTTTCTTTTTGGCCGTTTAGGGTACGAAACAGCCAGCGACTAGCAAACCCGGGCGAGTCGTATTTTTGATTGACTATCATCGAGCTAACGCCACCCAGCCGTGAGTCGCTATTCAAGCTCTGCCAGAGTCGCAAAATGCACTTAGGCTCAAACGACACATCGTCATCAGCAAAAAGAATAGCCTCCTGTGCCGCCGCCTTTATCCCCTGGTTGCGCTGCGCTGCAGCGCCTTCCTTTTCAGCTTTAAGCCACTTGATCTTTGTAGCGAGCCCATCTAGCTCCGGCGAGTCACAGACCGCTTTGGTATCCGAGTTTGCTGACGCGTCAACGACAATCATCTCGACCGGCTGGCTGGATTGAAGTGCGAGGCTGGCCAACATGCGTGTAAATGCTTCACGCCTGTTGCGGGTCGGAATGATGGCGGAGATGGCAAGTAGTTCAGCCATTGTCTCTTCCATTGCGTCCGAAACCCACCTTGAGAAAGAGATCTTCGAACCTGCGTTTCCAGGTGTGATCTTTCGTGGCCCTTAGATAACCTGCCGACCGCAAAGATTCCGCCGCCGATGGATTCTTCAAGTAGTAATTGGTTTTATCAACCAGCTCTTGTGAGCTCTGATACGTGTCTATCTCTTTACCCAACTCGTAAAACTCCGCAATCTCATCTGTATATCCTGTGAGGTAACAGGTCCGAGACATCGGCGCTTCGAAATCACGCAAGCGAATATGAGGAATCAATTGCGAGCCCGGACGTCCATCACCCCAAACGTTGCTAAAGTTGAGCACCACTTCATACCGGCCAAGAACTTCCGCTACATCCGCCGCTTTCCCCTTCGCATAAGGTTGGAGCATCGAACCCAGCTTACGTGTCTCCCGTGCATATGCACCCTGGCGCAACGTGCGTAACACGCCGCTTAACCAACCATTCTTCTCTAGAGTCTCACGCATCGCGGCCCATTTGGCTCGCGAACTTCCAGCTTGGGGTCTGTGGTGTCCATCAGCTTCGCCATTCGACTGAATGTAGTTTTCTTCGGGGTTCCAACCACTGCCATAAATATCGAAAGGGACCTCATGCCGAGCCAACTGTGCGAGCCACCGATCGCGATCGCAATAACGCTGGCCGACAAAACATGCTCTCGGCTGCCGCGCGACTTCTGGCGTCGGATGATAGACATTGGGATCGGCCCCCATCTGTACCCAGACGGGATTCGCGTTTACTTTCAAATATAGCGACCGTGCATCGCGTTCAGCGTGCCAGGAAAAGTCGACCTTGGAGGCAATCTCTGAAACGAGCGAAAACTGATAAATACTGTTGCAATAGAAATTGATTGTTGGAATGCCAAGTTGCTTGATTTGATCGAAGCCAGACGGATCAAAATGCGAGTTGTAAAAATAACTGAGGAAAAGTTCGACAGGTTTCTCTTTATGGGCTTGCGTTAGCTCGTCAATAAGCCGTTGGGTGATTCGAGCCCGCACCTCCGTTTGCCCCGGCGTAAATTCTTTTGTTACATCCATGAACCGACTACCCGGAAACAGGTCAACCTGCGATTCCACCACCTCATGGCCCAACTGGCGGAGCGCCGGATAAAAATTTCCGCTCCAAAGCCCGCCGTAATAAAACTCAGGATCCACTGAATGACGAACAGCGCTGAAGATTCGCATAGGCGATTCAAACCCGTAGGGCAAACCCGTCGACAAAGAGGCCACGCTCGCGTGTTGTTGAGATTTGAAATCCTGCTTTCGACAAAAGGCTCGATAACTCGTTCCAGCCCTCTTTACCCCCATGAGACTCTATAAAGAGCGCACACTGCTTGGGAAAGTGACTAACGAGTTGAGGGAGCACCTGGCGCTCGGCTCCCTCGATGTCCATCTTGAGGAGCAGACGTTCAGCGCGCCACTGTGGGACATCCGCCGCAAGGTCTATCGTTCGCACCAGAAGTTGTCCATCAATGTCGCTACAGCTGAAGTGACCGGAATTACTTTCGCCCCGCGAAAACCACGCTTCACCGTTGACAGTGGAAACCGCCGCTTCAATCAACCGCAGCCGCGCAGCAAAGCGAGCCAATTGCCTTTCAGCCACTCGGAAGTTATACGGATCGGGTTCATAAGCAATCAAGCGTGCGCGCGGGTAATGCAACCCGGCAATAAGGGAAAACAGCCCTATGTGACTTCCACAATCGACGATTACATCGGGTCGGAATGGAACAAGCGATAGATCATAGGTCTTCTCAATCAGTAGTTCTTCACAAGAAACCAGATGCCCTAAGTCATGTGTATCGATTAATGCTAGCTCGCCCGCTGTGGCGTGCGTTCTAACTTTCACAACGCCAAAACACCTGCCCAGCGTTGAACTCCAGGTGCCGTCATGTCCAAACGGGTTGTCACGCGCCACCGCGGCTAGCGCCAGGGCAGGAATATCCTTAAATGAAGATGCTTCCCGAACGAATGTTCTTAAGCGAGTCAAACGTGTCCGCAACGATTGAGCTCTCATAAAATATTCAAGAGTCGGGCGAGGCGTTTAGGCAAATTCCGAAAAAAGGCCCGAGGTTGGGTGCATAAATCCAAGGCAACAGCCTCAAACTTCGTGTAATTGAGAGGATACTTTCGCAAGAATCGGGGCAAGAGTTGAATTCTTGATTCCTTGAGTTCGAGTCCATGCCAGGGCAACCTACGATTGCCCGCGAGAAACAATTTTCCGTCGTAACCGGAGAACAGGTAGGTCACCGCGTCGAGATCAGTGCGCAATACCTCGGGCCTATTATCCTCAATATGAAAAAGGTCGTAGTACTCGGACCTTACAAAGAAAGCGTTAAAGGGCAAAACGGCAATCAACTCATAGCCCTTGGTTTTCCCCAACTCAACCAGAGCTGAGAGGCTGCATCCGTTACTGATCGTAGGATCGGCCGGCTGTATAAATGTCACTTCGTTGGGAATAGTAGGATTAAACTCTATGCAAACCAGCTTCGGTGAGTAGTGGGACACTGCCTTCCAAACATGATAATCATTGCCATCGATATCAATGCTCAGAAAATCAAAGTCTTTCGGGATAGGAGTCTTAGTGAGGATCTGATCCAGGCTGTCATTGTCACCAAACCCGACAAACTGATTCAGCGCGATAACCTTCTGGTTGGCACCATGGTTTCTTAATAACTCTTCGTATTTTCTTTGGTTAGCCTCAATGAGTACCGCTGCATAGTCTCTTGTCTCGATCAGGTTGCATGTTGTGCTGTAGTGTTTGCCGTCCCAAGCTCCAAATTCAACGCACCACTCATTTCGTGGCAGCATATCAAGGATCTTCCCGATGACTCCGTCTTCACCTGTCTGCGAATAAACATTTGACTTGAAATCAAGTAGCCAAGTTGAAGATCTAGCCGCAGTCTCGACGGAGCTAGAGGATAAGATCATCATTTGTCTTTGAGTATCGGGTGTTCTTAGAACGTACGGTCCAGGTTCTTTGCGATTGCCAAGTAGTTGCTATAAAGAAATATTTCATTGCGCTCCCTGTATGGTTCTATTGAGATGAGCCCGTCTTTAAGAATCCGATAGAGCCGGTACTGAGGACAGAGCAAATCCGTAAAATCGTGCAGGAATGTTTTTGAGTCGACATTTGTGCCGCCAAATTCAAATTGGATGAAATCAATAGCGTTAGACTGGATCAGCCTGTGAGCACCCTGTAGAACCTTCAATTCATGACCCTCAACATCAAGTTTTAGGAGCGCGATTCTGTCGATATTTCTTTCGTCGCAAAAGCCGTCAAGGGTTTTTAACCGGATCGTTTCCTGGCTCTTATGTAATCTCGACCCATTAGGCTCACTAAGGTTGAGATGAAAGCGATCGTAAACAGAGGCTAGACCGGAAACACCTGCCCAGGAATATAGAGTTGAGGAAATGTCATTATCGCTAAATCCAAAATTGAAACACTCGACGTTCTTATTTGCTGACATTCGCTTCTTTAGCAGTTCATAACTCTCATGAGCAGGTTCAAAGGAGTAGAGGCGGAGGTTGGCCTGGAAGTTTCTAACGACTGCCGCAGAGTAAAACCCTGTGTTGGCTCCCACGTCAAGCACTACGGAAGTAGCGTTCTTAGGAGTCTGCTTACTAACGTGCTGTAAAACCCAGATCTCTCCCGGATCGATCGAACCATCTCCCGCACAAATATTCATTCCTTGCAGCGCCCACGCATGTAGCTTCTCCCAGAAGGGCTGAAAACGTCTGCGGCCAAGGAAACGGTCCTTGATAATCCTCTTGATCACGATTCAATCCAGGTTACAAATTCAGAATTGGCCGCCTAAGAGCGGGCCGTCCTCAATAGACTTCGTACTCAAGCTCTAAGACTCCTCGGGCGGAAGCATGATAGGGCACTACATCACCAGCACTGGCTGCACTTAAAACATGAAGGTCCAGGAGGTCGTAGAAATCGCCTTTGATAGTCCCCCAATTCAGGTAAAGACCAATCTGGTAGTCGCCTTCCACCAATGGCAGGTTCCTAATCTTGCCCGAAATGCTTTCGGTGCCAAGTTCATTCAACCTATGTGCACCTTCGGCCCTTCTGAGATCTAAAATTGCCAAACGCCTCCCAAGGGAGGAGTAAATCAAGATCGCTATCTCATCAAGTCGTATTGGCTCCGTGGCAGATAATTCGAGCTGGAATTCTATGGCTTCCCCGCTAACGATCGGATTTGGCGAAAACTGGAATCGGCGAATCTCGAGAGTTTGAGCCAGACGCAGGGAGTCTTCCGCGGCTATTTCGCTCTTGAGCTTTTTAGCAGTGAGATAGTTGCCAATCTGTTCGCTCGTATCTCCGATTCCAAAAATCTTCCCACGATCCAGATGAAGCGTTCTTGGGCATAGTACCTGTATCGCGTTCATATCATGGCTAACAAAGAACACAGTGCGCCCTTGTCTGGATACATCACTCATCTTCCCCAAACATTTCTTCTGGAAAGCCGCGTCGCCAACCGCCAGCACCTCATCAATCAGCAACACCTCCGTTTCCATGTGGGCGGCGACGGCGAAGGCGAGGCGGACGTACATGCCACTCGAGTAACGCTTCACGGGTGTGTCAATGAACTTTTCGACTTCGGCGAAGGCGACAATCTCATCAAACTTGCGTTCAACTTCTGCTTTCCGCATGCCGAGAATCGCAGCGTTCAAGTAAATGTTTTCTCTGCCGGTTAATTCGGGATGAAAGCCGGTGCCAACTTCAAGCAGTGACCCGACGCGGCCGTGAATCTTCGCGTGACCTTTTGTAGGTTTGGTGATGCGTGAAAGGATCTTGAGCAATGTGCTCTTCCCTGCCCCGTTGCGTCCGATGATGCCGACTACTTCGCCACGCTTCACTTCAAAGGACACATCGTCGAGAGCCCAGATTGAATTGCGGATTGCCGATTGCCCGTTTCCCTCTACGGTCTTCCGTCTCCCGTCCAGGGTTGTGCGAGCCCACTTGACGGGCGCGTACAGCCCGTCCGTGATCACGTCGCGCAGAGCCTTGTATGACTCTCGCTCGCCAATGCGGTATTGCTTGCTCAGCGCTTCGCACTTGATTGCGACGTCGGAGTTTCGAATATCGAATTGTGAATTTTGAACTGTCATAGATAGGGCCGCTTTTGCTATACGCCCCAACTCATGAAGAAGGCGAGTATTGCTCCTGGGCACGCTGCTCTTTGCTCAGACGACATCCGCAAACTGCTGCTCCATGCGGCGGAAGTAGTAGAGCCCGCCAACAAGAAGTAAAACTACGACTGCGATGGAGACTGTGAGCAGCGCGCCCGGTGGCTCTGATTTTCCGAGCAATGCCCAACGAAAGCCTTCGACAACGCCGGCCATGGGATTGAGTCCGTAGAGAGCGCGCCAACGCTCGGGAACGATTGAGCTGGGATACGCGACCGGCGTTGCAAACAGCCATACCTGAATCAGAAAGTTTATGGTGTAACGCACGTCGCGGTATTGCACATTGAGCGCCGACAGCCAAAGCCCCACACCGAGCGCGGTCATGATTGCTAAAACAATAAAGCCCGGAACCGTAACTATTGCCCAGGTGGGAACGATGCCGTAGTAGAACATCATGCCAACAAGGATGACGAAAGCCACGGCGAAGTCCACCAGACCTCCAAGTACCGCGGCAATCGGAACCACCAGACGCGGAAAATAAACCTTAGTAATCAGCCGTTCATTTGCCACGATGCTGTTGCTCGATTCTGTCAGCGCATGAGCGAACAATTGCCAAGGCAGCAACGCACAGAAAGTAAAAACGGGATACGGAAACCCATCTGACGGCATATGAGCCAGCCGACCAAAGAACAAACTAAAGACCACCATCATGAAGAAGGGTTGGATGACTGCCCAGGCTGCACCCAATGCAGTCTGTTTGTAACGAACCTTTACGTCACGCCAGATCAGGAAGTACAGCAGCTCGCGATAATCCCAGAGTTCGCGCAGACCTAAGGAGATCCAGCTGCTCGGAGGATCGATGTGCAGAGTCGGCACAGAACTGACTTCTAATCGGGAGCTCGACATTAGGGATCTTGAACTAAAAAGCGAGCGCTACGGAATTATCCTGATCGGCAACTGAGACACGGACGGCGCAACGCCTCCAATTAGGCTACGCAAAAAACTCTTCCCGCCTGAAGTTGGCACGTCTACAATATCGTTAGGCAAGAGCGCGACATCGTCGGCTCGTTTCTTTTCGATGGCTGACAGGTCGACGATGATTTCCTTCTTCGTCATGCTACCGGCTTCCTGGCGTACAACCCTTACTTTCTCTTTCTTTGAATCCTGTTTGAGTCCGCCAGCCATTGCGATCGCTCGTGTCAAAGTGATTGGCTCCTTTAGCGCAATCGTCATCGGTGTGAAGACATTCCCAACCACGTAGACCTGATCGGCCTCCGGCAGCGTCACTATGTCTCCTGCTTCAAGATAAGGATTCGCTTTCGGATCACCCTGCATGGTGTCGCTCAATTTGTAGGTGGAAAATGACGCGGTTACGTCCTCGGTTCCCTCAGCTTGTTTACAGGGTGAGGGCGCCGTCGAATGAACGATGTGGATGCTTTGACCCGCTTTTGCCGACGGGCCCTTTGCATACGTAAGCAGTTCAAGTAGTCGCACGCTGCGCTGCAGTTCGAAACGACTTTGCTCGTTCACAGAACCGATTATGGCCACTTGAATTGAGTGATATTCCTTGATGAAAACGTCTACCTGCAAATTTTTATAATACTTTGCGTACCGCGTTGCAATCTCATGTGCTAACTCGCCTTCCGTTTGACACGCCGCCTGAATCTCAGTCTCTATCAAAGGCATGCGGATCATACCGCCCCCCTCCACGCGCACTGCATCGCGCGATAGGTTTGGCCGATTGTAGATCCGTATATCGAGCACGTCGCCGGCACCGATGCGATATCGCAGATCGCCCGTGGCCGTTCCGGTCCCGTCCGCCCGGCTCGAAGTCGCGGCAACAATCTTGTCGGTAGCTTGCTGGGCCACAACGGAGAGTCCGAGAACAGGAAAGAGTGCTGCGAGAAACACCAGTGGCAACATTCGGGCTTCTATCAACGCCGGAAGCAATGTCTTACAAGTCTTTATTGCCGACACTTTCGCTTTTCGACTGAGCCTGGCGAATCTATAGCTGAACATAATCACGACTCCTAATTCGTGGAATTACCTTTGGCTGGGACAGACGAGCGCTTTTGTGGGGTTCATTTTGCTGGAATCCCAACCTTGCGCGACAATAATGCTTCACGCATATGATTCGGGTGTGCCAGATTCAATACAGTGTTACTCAACAGCACCAGCAGCTCCTCGTGTTCACGATTAAATGAGCCGGTCAACGGCTGCTCGCCGGTCTTGGTTACGATGCCTTCCCTCACCCACTGCCAAAACTGTGTCTGCGTGGTCCAAAATTCTTTTCTGTCGCGACAAATCACCAGCGCCGTCTTCTTTTTTTTCTTCCTCTTTTTGGCGGCTTGTTGATTGGTTGACTTTGTGCTCAATATATTCGGATTGATCGATTTCCTGTCACTCATTTTAAAGACACCTATGCCCTTGCGTGTGCTTCCGTTTTTATCCGAAGAGCGGAAGCGGCCACACACAGTACCCCGTGGGGAAGCCTCTCTTGCGAGGCAGCATCGAATTTTCAATATTGGAGTGCCGGCACTCCAAACTTACATCAACAACCGCGAGATCAGTTCCGCGCGGCGCTTCACGCCAAACTTCAGAAAGACGTGCCGCAGATGAAACTTAACCGTCTGTTCGCTCACGCTTAATCGCTTGCCGATATCGGCGTTAGTTAATCCCTCGACACAACAAAGAGCCACTTGTGCCTCTCGTCGACTAAGCATCGAATTCTCAGCAACGCGGGCGATCGCGCGTTCAAACGAACGATCGCTGCGTCCGGCTGTGCTTTGCCCATGGATCCCCGTTCCTCTTTGGTCCATTTCACGTCGGCGGGCGATGATTTCTTCCGGCGTGTAAACACGATAATGCGTTGCCTGTTCACGCTTACCGTTCCCGTTTCCTTTCTCTTCTCGTTCAATGCTCAACTTCACCAGCAATCCTTCCAGACCGCGGCGAGCAGTGCTCAGGCTGCGAATGCCAGTCAAGGTCATCAAGCGGCGCGCGGTGAAGGCGGTCCCGTTCCCAGTTTCGTTTGAGGTGGTGAGCATCGCGGAATAAAGTCGATGCTCGACGGTCGTATGGCTAAGAGCGACTAGCGCAGACGCATATTCGGACCCAGGATGTTCGCTCTTCTCGCCTAAAGGGTAGGTTTTTGATTCTACCGGGGCGACCTTTGGGTTCTTCTGGGGGAACATCAAATGTCTCGGTGAACAAATTGGGCAGGAAGCTTAGATAAGCTTCTGCCATAACAGGGTCAGGCTAAGAAAAATACGTATCGCCGGCCGAACGTTTGGGTTCAAGTAGGAAGAAGCGATGGCTTTGTTGGTCGCTCAATTAGTTCATGAACCAGTCATCGCTAATTCATTGTAGATAGACTAATTGTCTCGCTGGCCGCTGTCAAGGATTAACATTGGCAAAACTGGGAGGGCAATGTCAAAAGACTGACTAGGTTGGGTAGCGTCTTGGACAAAACACTCGCCGTTGACTGCCAATAGACCAGCTCCTTAGAAACGTGGCTCAATCGGGTCCTCGGCTTTGCCGCCCGATTTGAGACGTGGCGCGGCTTTGCACAAAAGTGCAAATCCCACCCACTGGGCACCCTAAGGAGTGGGGCTGGTCTCTTCCATCTGGTCCACCATCTCGCACCACAAGTGTCCGATTGTTATGTGTGCCTCCTGCACGCGTGAGGTGCGCCCTGAGGGCACCACGACGGCGAGGTCACAAAGCGAAGCAAGTGGTTCGGCGCCGGTGCCCGTAAGGGCGATGGTTTTGCAACCCTGATCCCGGGCCTTTTGCGCGGCGTTCAATACGCTGGGAGATTTGCCGCTTGTACTGATGGCTACGAGGATGTCTCCCGGTCGTCCAAGTCCGGCAACCTGGCGGGCAAACACTTCTTCATAGCCATAATCGTTACTTAGGGCAGTGAGGGCTGATGTATCCGTGGTCAAGGCAATTGCGGGCCAGGAGCGTCGCGGCTTTTCGTAGCAGCCTACCAACTCGGCGGCGATGTGCTGCGCATCAGCAGCGCTGCCTCCATTACCACAGAGCAGGATCTTGTTGCCCCGGGAAAGAGCTGTACAAATTAGCGACCCTGCATCCTCGATCTCTTTCAGCCTGGTCGCTATTAGGGATTGAAAAGTTTCCAGATGCTCCCGCAGCGAGTTCTGGAGCAGGCTTTCTGCGGTCGAATTCCCTGATTTCGGCGAATTGCTTTTCACGTTGTAACTTACTGCGCCAAAGTAAAAAGGCGCTCCGGACCATTGTTGGCGTCAAAGCCAGGCGATTGCTTCCATTAAAGTTTGGCGTGGAAATTAGCATATATTCTCCTGAATTAGAAAATGGTGGACGCTAAGTACTAAATCGATAAGAAGGAATTGGCGCTTCAGGATTCAATGTGTCTTGCAAGTCGCTGTTTGCTGTTTACTGTTTGCTCCCCACGGTTTACCATGCACGACTCACTTATGAGTGCTTCAAATCCAACCCCAATGCTGCGGCAATACCAGGAACTCAAGAAGCAAAATCCGGGCACTTTACTGTTCTTCCGGCTCGGCGACTTCTATGAACTCTTCTTTGACGACGCGATCGTCGGCTCACGCGAGCTGCAAATCACCCTCACTGCTCGTCATAAAGAAAGCGGTAACCCTGTCCCAATGTGCGGTGTTCCGCACCACTCAGCCGCCAATTACATTGCGCGTTTGGTGCGCAAAGGCTATCGCGTGGCCATTTGCGAACAAACTGAGGAAGCCGGCAAAACAAAGAAGCTCGTGCGTCGCGAAGTAGTGCGCATCGTCACGCCCGGCACTCCTATCGACCCGCAACTCCTCGAAGCGAGCGAATCGGTGTTCCTGGCTGCCGTCTGCAGCGCTGGAGAAACCATTGGCGCTGNNTATTTCCACTGGAGAATTTCGCGTCACCCAGGAAACTGGCCGCGATGCCTGGTCCAGGATTCGCGCCGACCTCGAGTCGTACGGCCCGCGCGAGTTGCTTTTTCCTACCTCGCTGACCCCGCTCATCAAGAGCGGACTTTCGGGAAAGGTTCAAACAGCACCCCTGCCCCTCCAGTCAGAAAATTCCCTTGAAGCAGTAAACAAGTTGCAATCGACCTCAACTTCCTCAAATGAATACGGGATCGATGCAACTTTGACTTCGCTTGACGATTGGTTGTGGCAAAAAGACGACTGCGAGACGCTGCTGCGCAACCACTTTCAGGTCCGTTCACTCGAAGGCTACGGACTCGCGCGTAAGGATGAAGCCATCCGTGCGGCTGGCGCCTGTCTCCGCTACGCACAGGAAACCCAGCGTGCGGCTGCGGCACACGTAACGGATCTTGTCTACTTTGAGCCACAAGATCACCTCGTTCTCGACAGCGTTACGGTTCGCAACCTCGAACTTACTGAATCACTCGGGGGTGGAAGCGGTCGCTCTCTACTGCAGGTGATCGATCGAACAGTGACAGGTATGGGTGGGCGGTTGCTGCGTTCGTGGCTGCTCCGCCCATGCGTCAAACGCGGCGAAGTGGAGACCAGGCTCGCGGCGATTCAGGATCTCTTCGCCTCACAGATTCCTCGAGACAAGCTGCGCTCTTCACTAAAAGAGGTCTCGGATCTCGAGCGCTTGATTGGTCGGGTCAGTCTCGGTTCCGCCACGCCTCGTGATCTGGTGGCAATGCTGCGTTCGTTAAATCAAGTCCCGGCAATTCGCGAAGTGTTATCAGGATTACCGGCGTCGTTGCTGCAGGTGATTTCTGAAAACATCGACGAGTTACCTGATGTCCGTACGTTGATTGCGAACGCGATCAACGATGAGCCGCCCGCAAAACTAAGTGATGGCGATGTCATTCGCGCAGGATACTCGACGGAGCTGGATGAACTACGTTCGATTAGTGGTAACGCCAAACAGATCATTGCTGCGCTGGAAGCCACCGAACGCGCGCGCAGTGGGATTGGAAACCTGCGCATTCGTTTTAATGGCGTTTTCGGGTATTTCATTGAAGTCTCCAAGGCAAACTCCGCTCGTGTGCCCGCCAATTACGAACGACGGCAAACATTAGCCAATGCCGAACGCTATACGACAACCGAGCTGCGCGATTGGGAGAAAAAGGTTTTAGGCGCAGAAGAGCGAATCATTCAAGTGGAGACGCAACTCTTCAACGACCTCTGCCGCCAAATCGCAGCCGAAACAAAACGAATCCAAGCTACAGCACGCGCACTCGCGGCGCTCGATGCCCTTGCGTCTCTAGCTGAAACTTCTGCACGTCTACGCTTCATCCGCCCCCTCATGCACGATGGTGATGAGCTGGAGATAATTCAAGGGCGTCACCCCGTAATTGAAGTTTTCAACGAAGAACCCTTCGTCCCGAACAGTATTTATTTGAACAACTCCACTGACAGGCTGCTGATAATCACCGGTCCAAACATGGGCGGCAAAAGCACTGTTTTGCGGCAGACAGCGATCATATCGATCCTGGCCCAGATGGGCTGTTTTGTTCCTGCCGAGCGTGCACGCTTGCCTTTGCTCGATCGGATCTGGACCCGTGTGGGCGCTTCTGATGACCTCACGCGCGGACGTTCGACTTTCATGGTGGAGATGACAGAAACAGCAGCGATCCTGCACAGCGCGACACCGCGTTCGCTCGTGTTGCTCGATGAGATCGGTCGAGGCACAGCAACGTTTGACGGCTTATCGATCGCCTGGGCTGTTGCGGAATACTTGCACGACTCCGCGGAACATGCGGCCAAGACACTCTTTGCGACTCACTACCACGAACTGACTGAGCTCGCGGAGAGATTGCCGGGAGCGCAGAACTATCAGATCACCGCAACCGAACGCGAGGGCGAGGTCGTATTTCTGCATCGACTCGAACGCGGTCGCGCTTCGAAGTCGTATGGCATCGAAGTAGCGCGGCTCGCGGGCTTACCTCCAACAGTGATCGCGAACGCACGAGAAGTGCTTGCTCGACTGGAGCGATACGAACTCGATGTGTTTGCCGAAGAGGATGAGATATTGGCTCAGACGATTAGCAGAAATGCCGAAGTCAGGGCCGCCGCCGCCGCGCAGGTTTCTTCAGGAGACAGTTCGCTTGCTGGGCACGTGGACGACGGAAACTTCACCCAGGCAAATGCAGCATTGGACTTGGCAGCTCGTCGTGCTGGTCGCAGGAAGGCAGTTGCACAAGCCTCGTTGTTCGATCTCGTGAATCAAAGAGTCGTGGAAGAAATTCGCAACATCGACTCCGCCACATTGTCCAATGAAGAAGCAAAGGAGCTCTTGCTCAAACTCCGAAAACGTCTTGTGTAAAGCTGAGCAGTGGCCTCTCAACTTCAGTAGTCTCACAGGTTGGGAAGTTGAGTATTTTAGTTTTGTTGGAGTGGCATTCAAACTTGAGGTGGTGACATAGGGCTGCCTTCCTTAACCTAAGAGCCTATGAGATCACTAACCACAGAGTTCACATTGCTTTTCTTATCCGTGTCTATTTGAGTCGATCTGTGGCTAGTTCTTTGCTGGCGTCCGTGGAGTGTCAGTGACGTTGAACCAATCACCATGGCCGTCGTTTGTTCGGAGCAAGCGCATCATCTCCTCCAAAGTGAAGGGCCGAGCGCCACGACGGCCGAAGACTGAGATCTGATTTCCGCTCTCATCGACAGCACGATCGCGATCAAGCCCTTTTGAAACCGCCAGGGCCTCGCCCTTCGTTTTGAACGTAGCTATCAGGGTTGGCCGAGGTCGCGGACTAAAACCCGCATATTCAGCGACTGTTTCAGGCGAGGTTAACTGCAAGATTCGCAGACCATTCTTTCCGTCCGCGACGTAAGCAAACAGGCTCGCATTTGTCATCGCAATTTTCACCTGGCGTGCATCATTGATCTTTCCCTCAGCGTTATACATCTGCTCAAGATGCGGCTTCTCCGGCTGCTCGACATCGACTATCGCCACACCGTCCTTGCCGTTGGCTACATATGCGTAGGTCCGTGCAACGTAAACATCGCGCGCATCGGTCAGCGAAACACGAGCACCATCCACCAGACGCGCTGCGCCGGGGATGGTCACGTCAATAACTTTCAAGCCTTCGTCATCGACAATAAAACCGTAGCGAAACTGAATGGCAATCGCGTGTGGATGCTTCAGGTCGTTGAATTGCCGCACGATACGCGGATTTAGCGGATCATCTATGCTGACGATGAACAACCCGCGTGCGGTGGTTATGTAGGCGTATGTGCCGGCAATCGTAATGTTGTTGGCATCGTTAAGTGCGCCATCGGGATTAAAGGCGGCGCGGGGAAACTTGCCCGGATCGAGCGCGCGTTTCAGATAGTTATTCAGCGGATCTCCGTCAAGCAGTGTTGCGGCATTCACGAGAATCAGCCCTTCGTACCTATCAACGACGTAAAGATAAGAATAGAGGGGATGAATCGACTGCTCCTCATTGACTAATTGCTTTCTCGCTTCGCCGGTTAGCTTGCTTGCACTCGCGGGCTCGATCATGGTGCCATCGGTTTTCACGCGCCAGCGCGCGGGATCGACAGCCAGAGTTGTAGGCGCTGCCACTGCGGTCGCATATTTTGTCTTTACCCAAAACTTCTGACCAAACCGAGATACAGGGGCAGTAGTGATGCGCTCCGAAAAACCTTTCTGATCGATCTGCGCCACATCGTAAACGCGCAGTCCACCTTCACCCGCGGCCACGTAGGCATACTCACCGCGCAACTGCACTTGTAAAACGCGTGGATTACCTGTGTGCTCAAATGAGGTCTTTAACTCACCGCCACTCTTGACGAACTGCTCGTAGTTATCGGGGTAAGCAATCTTCTGCAGTGTGCTGCCAAATACTGCCTGCGGTTCGGTCTGCTCGGTGACGACCACTGCTTCCAGACCGTCGTTTGCGGCGACATAAACATAACGTCCCATAAAGTTGACGAAGTTAGTTCCCTGCAGCAGCAGTTGGGCCAGCCAGGCATTGTTGTCATTCTTAGCTGACACGTGACAGTCAGTACATGTCTTTGTTTCCGTTGCTCGGACGGTGTGCGGCACATGCGTATTAAACGTTTGACCGGCGAAACCTTCCGCCGATGTGGTCTGTTGCTGCGAATAGATCCATTCGCGATTTTGATTTTGCGAACTAACCAGAACGGCCGACGAGGAACGCACAGGCGCAATCCGGTTGCCGGTGACGGTGCCGTCGCGTCCGAGCATGAAAATATCGTCGCGTAAGACCTGGAAATTGTACTGGGTGAAGTTGCGCGAGTTACCGTCTTCATTGTGGCGGTTGGGCATTTTGCGATTAGCCTGCATCGACAGGTGACAACCAAAACAACTCGTTACCCAGGAAGAATGGCAGGCGACACAAGTCATGTCTGCGTCCCGATGCGCCAATTGATTGTCATCACCAGGCACCTCGCCCCAGGTGGTATTGTCCTTGCGGATGGTCTTCGCGTAGCGAGACTTCTCGCTGTAGTCGCGAGTGCCCCGGGTAATCGTGTCGGCGGTTTGCATCACACGCCACCAGCGGCCGGGCACGACCATCGAGTTTTGCACGATATCGCCTGTCTTCAGATCAATATCGTTTCCCTGTTCATCTTTCCGTTTTCTGTCGCGCGTAATCCTTTGAAAGAGTGGAATGCGAGATCCGGTTTCGTCTCGCACACGAATTCGTGTCAGGTCCTGGCCGATCAAGGGTTGCTTCTGCGTCGCGCGACGCTCCGCCGCCGCACCGGTTGCCGGCGCTGCAGCTGGACCGGAGGTAAAGAGAGACGACTTCTGCCGAATCGAACCATGACAATCTTCGCATGAGATCTCGATCGCTGCGCGGGGTTCGTTGTAGAGATTTCCGTCACCGTGTGAATCCTGGCGGAAGTGACAGTCAACGCAGTGCATTCCCCTGTCGAGATGAATGTCGTTAAGGTGGACGGCTTTCTTAAATTTGTCTGGGTCTTCAGCTGAAACCACATCGCCGCGAGAGTCCAACAGGTTGCCCTTCCGATCACGTTTGAAGACTTTGCGGAACAGCCATCCGTGTCCATGCGAATCACCAAACTGGGTGTTTTGCAACTGCGCATTAAACTCCGGTGAACCGGTTTGCGCGAGAAAGTCGAGGTTGGACCAAAGACCACGGAGACTGGCCCCTTCAGGATTGCGATTCAACTTCTCTTGTTCTTCTTCCTGCGTTGGCTCGTGCTGCTTTGCTGGATACAAGCGCCCGCCATCGCTTTCGTTGTCCCACCAGGTGAGTCCGAGATAGGTCGCTACCATGTTTGTGCCTGGATGCATATGACAGACCATGCATTGCGACGTCGGTATTTGAGTGGTGAACTCGTGTTTGATCGGATGGCCCGATTCATTCTTGGGAATGTTTGCATCGGATGTTTGTGAGCGACCGAGGTTGCCGGCCGCGTGGTATGAGGCGGAATGACTTGGGTCACGATCGTTTGCATAAATAACATGGCAGGCAGAGCAGCCTGAAGAGCGATAGTCTCCCGGATGATCGTTTGTGCCGAGAAAGTTTAAAGTTGGATCCATCAAACGGGTTTTCTGTAGGCCAAGAAACACTGGATCGGTACGTTGAGCAGTGCCAAAGCCTCTTTGGCTAAGTCCCTTATCCGGCTTTCCTGGATCCTCGTCCTTATCCGGGAGACCAACTTCCAAACGTCGTTTTCCTCCGCGCTCGAACACACGCAACACATTACCCGGCTGCGAGATTTCCCAGCGTGGAATCGGATCGAGCGCCTCCAGCAATCCCTTTTTTCTTCGCTGCTGCATTGAAGGAGACGGGGTTTGCAAAAGTGTCTGCGGCGCACCATTTTCGCTGTAACTCTCACCGAAGCGCGCATCCTTCAAGGGCAAACTTCCGTTGTTATAGAGTGCTGCGCCCCAAAGCATGGCGCCGTGAGTCATCATGCTTCGAGCAACGTTTTTTGACTCAGACTCATGACACGCTGAGCCTGCGCAGGTTTTGGAAGCTACACGAAGGTCGCCGGGATTTATAAAACGAACAAACTCCCAACTCTCGCGGGCCAACAAAGTGTTAGTCCGTTCCGGGTTTGCTCCAGTGCTGCGATCATCGCGTCGCCACTCGGCCGGAAATAGTGCTTGCACGTGGGCCTGTTTCTTGACGCGCGCAATTTCTTTTGGGTCGTCGCTGGTTTTGCCGGGAAGTGGATTGCCACCGTGACATGCGGTGCAACTCAAGCCAACCGCATCCTTCCCGTCTTTAAGTTTTTCGAGTGTGTCGGTGGTGCCGTATTTGTGCATCGGCTCAATCTGACCGTGACATGAGACACAGCCTTCGTGCTTTGGCGGTGAAGCTGGTGCCTGAAGTCCATGGACCAGGTTTGAATGTAGGGCGTGTCTCGGAGTCTCGCCTTCCGGGATGGTTTGCAGCGGTTTGTCCGTACGGGCCGTTGCCGGCGATTTTTGCGTCAGTACTACGAACGGACTCAATAGCGCCAGCAGCCCCATGGACAAAACTAATAGCAATGACTTACGGGACATATGGCTTAGCAGGCTCCAAATCAGCTGAGAACGTTTTCTCTTCAGCGTGCTCGGCGGTGTCCGATATGCTTTATTAGCTTGTCGTTATCATACGATGGAGTCTTCTTTGATAGTCGGCGACAAGCTAATAAAGCATATCGGACACCGCAGAGACGCCGAGTACGCAAAGGAGGCGCAGAGGCTCTCTCCGGCTCAAAACACCAGCTTCAACTGCGCAAACAACGAATACAACGGCTTGCTGGGATTGATCACATCGGGCTCGCAGAAATCCCCGACATTTGGCGGGCAGTTGCGCGAGCGGTCAGTAAAAATATCGCGAAAACCTCGGCCCGTTTGTAGGCTCGCAGCACCAAATGTCAGTGTCACGTTATTGATCAGGAACGGCCGGTAGGCGACACCCAGGCTGTAGTCAAAACCGATGTCGTGTCGAATCCGGTTCTGAAACAGAATATATTCGAGCGGCTCCGTGCGGTGAAACCGCAAGTAGTTAACATTGAATACTGCCTTCGCTCGCTGCGTGACCTCAACGTCGACGCCGGCGTTGTAGATAAGAATTCCCGGGTTGACGAAGTTTGCCTGGCCCTGAATCTTGCTGCTCCTCAAGCTCGGCAAAATACTGTTTGGCTGTACTAACCCGACACCTGTCTGCGACAAACGAATGCCGTTTCTATTCCAAAAGGAGAATTGTCCTCCGGCGAAATTCGGATCGTCGAAGATAGCATCAAACCCCGTCGCTTTGTTGTCTGTTGCGTTACTGTCGCCCTGGGCCCAGAAGAACGAACCTTTGAATCGGAGATAGTCGTGATCTACGGAAGCCTCGACTGCCGCCATGTTTGATCTAATGCGCACATTCCGTCCGGCAATCGGATTGCGATCGTCGTGGCCGAACGCATAGTAGTAGGAATGCGTGAGATTGAGACGACCGAGGTGGCCGTCGCCGCTCACACCCAGGTAGGCAACTTTGATCGCGTGCGGCGCCACATCGCCCACAAGCGCCGGTCGCACCAGGAATCCGTTGCGATCAAACTTGAAGCTCCGCCGATCGTCGTTGAAATGGAAGCTTCCCTGAATCGTATATCCCTTGCTAATAAAATCCTGGCGAAAGACATTAGCGACATAGACATTCTGATGCCGGGTATCGAACCGGTTCAAACCGCTGTTTGTGTCCTTCTCGAGCATCGAGAAGTAGGCAGCGTTGAATTGAATCCGGTTGTTGTCGAATGCACCAAAGAAGCGTGCACCAAGGTTGTTGTCGGAAAATATGAACCCGCGAAAGTCAGAAACGAATGGCTGGATACCCGCGCGCACAGAAATGAAGTCATAATTGGAGTCCACATCTGCCAGCTTAACTTCACCAAACGCCTCTTCGAGTGAAACATGCGAGTCGGTGCGATTAGTACCGCGTCGTACGTCGATATTCACAACTCCGTTTTCACGCGCATTCAGGTAGTTGGGAATGCTAAACGTCGGCGAGAACTTGATGGCCCAATCGCGGGGCTTAAAGGTCGTGTCACCGTGGAACAGCTCAAAGCTCAATTGCAGAGTCTCACTTGCGGCAAACTGTTCAGGCCCTCCAAAGAACTCCGCGCTTCGTCCATTCACGCTGCTAACATCCGAAGGGGTGGGAGCGCGCCTTTGCTCCACTCCGGTGCCGCTCACCGCGGACAGAATCATGAAGAGCTTATCGCCCTTGATCGGGTAATCTCCTTTGAGCACGCTCTGATTGTAGGGATCCAGCCAACGTCCCTTCTTGAAAGGGATGTCGCGACCACGGGCGCCGCGATCACCATAGCGATCGTATTCAGGAAACCCGACGCGCCATCGATCCGGTGTTTCCCTCCGCGGTGCGGTTTGGGGTTCAGCCGGCCCACCAGTGCTTTTGCTCTTTTCTTCACGTGGCTTTTCAGCTAACGAAATATTTACCGTCGTATCTTTTCCCGGCTCAACGATAACGTTTTCGAGTGTGTCGCCGCGAGGAATGGCAAAGTCGCCGAAGTCTGTGTCCTTGTCGAATCTTGCTACATCCGGGAGCGTGAGATTAATTCGGTAGGCGCCCGGAGAAAGTTGTAGCGAGTAAGACCCATCAGGCCCACTATGAACGCGTTTTGCTCTACTCGTAACCTGATTCGTTGCGACAACTATTACTCCGGCAGCCGCAGTTCCCGAAGCGTTGTGCACTACTCCTTTTATACGTCCCGTGTCCTGGCCCAGCACAGAAGAGCAGCTTGCCAAACTCAGCAATGCGGCGGCACAAATGTGGAAAAGGTAACGAGTCAAGCTCCGATGAAGTTTCTCAGTTAACAGTGACCGGCATTTGCCTTGTAACACACGAGTCGTGGTGAGGCAATGGAAATGTGAGCGGAAGATCAGTCTATTGGTCCTTCAGGCTTTGTGATACATTGTTCGCCGACTTCAAGCGTCATCCGTCGCTTTCTCTCTGCAATGTTTGTGTCTGCAAATTCACGCTTCCGCTCAGCGATACTCGTCTCGGCGGGTGCTCTTCTGGTCTTCTCCGCACTCTTCAAATTTCAAAAAGCGACAGCACAGGCTGGGTCTCCGATTCTAATCAGCCGCGATGATTCGACACGCGCCGTCGCTTTCGATTCGGTTTCGCATCGGCGCGAACCATTCTCAACTGTAGCGCCTGTCGCATTCGGACCGGATGCTACTACGCGCATCATGTTGTTTGCGATGAACCTTCGGCTGCAAACAGGAGAGTCGGCAAGCGATGTGACTGCTGACGCCGAAGATTCTAACCAGCGTGTTTACACATTGACGGTTGAATTCATAGGTAGTGTCCCCGACCAGCCGTGGGCCACATCGATCGTGCTTCGTCTTAATGATGATATGGCGGATCTCGGCGACGTGCTGGTCAGGATTAGGTATCGCGGAGTCGCAAGCAATCGAGTACGAGTCGGTGTTGGTCACGTAGGTGACGGACCCCTGGATGATGAAGGTGCAGTTCCTACACCGGGCGCTGAAATTTTGCCTCCGCCACCATCTCCCGGCGCGACCGCTACCAACTTAACCAGTGACGACGTACGAACGATCATCGCACAAGCAGTCTCGGCCGCCGTCCAACTCGGTCGTGCAGTTAGCGTCACTGTCACTGATCGCGAGGCCAACGTCCTGGGCACGTTCACAATGACTGGCGCGCCGGCGACAACTACAATTCGAAGCGTCGGGACGGCGGGTCAGGGACTCGAAGGTCTTGTTGTTCCCGCCTCCCTGGCGGCAACTTCGAAAGCCGGAACGAGCGCTCTTTTTAGCACTGGCGGTAACGCTTTTAGCACGCGCACCGCCGGTTTTATTATCCAGGAGCATTTTCCGCCGGGAATCAGCTTTCGTTCCGGCGGGCCACTCTACGGCGTCCAATTCTCTTCTCTTCCTTGCGGTGACATTAAGCGGCCTGCGCTTCCGCTCGGCCTTTCCGGCGATCCTGGTGGCCTCCCTATTTACAAGAATGGTGAGGCTGCCGGCGGGATTGGGATCGAGGGCGATGGACTTTACACAGTCGATCGTGACCCAACGGATTTCGATCAACCTTTTGAGGAATTGATCGCCGCCTCCGGAGTACGAGGCTTCGAACCGCCGGGGCTGATTCGTGGCGATAATATTCTGGTTGACGGCATCCGATTGCCGTATTCCAATGTAACCACTCCTCCTGCGCCAGCCACGATCCCGTTTGCAGGTTTGCCTGGGACAGGTTCGATACTCCTACTACCTGCTTCGGCGTTTATCTCCGCAATAGTTAGCGGAATCAGCGGCGAAGTAGACACGCGTTTCTTTCCGTTCATCGCTGGAACTACTCCTTCGGGGGCAAGTGCCCTTAGCGCCGGCGACGTACAAACGATCGTCGCCCGCGCTGCGCAACAAGCCAACATCACTCGCGCCGCGATTCGTCAGCCGCTCGGTAGTAATGCCCGAGTCACGATCGCCGTCGTAGATGCGGCCGGACAAGTGCTCGGTGTGTTCAGACAAAAGGATGCACCTGTATTTGGTTTTGACGTAGCGGTACAGAAGGCCAGAACTGCGGCTTTTTATTCAAGCTCGAATGCAGCAATTCTTTTGCGCGGCGCCGGATTTGGATCATACGTTGATCGCGCCGCTGCGGATGGATTGAGGCTGGACGGCTCAGTAGCATTTACCGATCGTGCTGGTGGATTTTTGCACCGGCCATTTTTCCCCGACGGAATAAACAACACGGCGCCAGGACCTTTCAGCACTGGAATAGACGTATGGAGCGTGTTCAATGTTGGTTTGCAGCTGGATTTGATAAAGACCAACTTGCTCGCCACATTGGGAGGCACACCCCTTCCGTGTACGTCGATCCCTAACCTGCCAAATGGCATTCAGATCTTTCCGGGCAGTGTTCCTCTTTACAAGAATGGAGTGCTGGTCGGGGCAATTGGAATCAGTGGAGACGGTGTCGATCAGGACGACTTGATTAGCGCGGCCGGTGGTAACGGCTTTTCCCCGGCTCCGTCGATTAGATCTGATCAGGTGTTTGTGCGGGGTGTGCGTTTGCCTTTTCTAAAATTTCCACGCAGCCCGAATCTCTAATGTCAGCGAGTCGAGTCATGACAGTGGACAAAGAGTTGTTCTTGATTCGCATTCATCCCATGCGCGCCTCGCTTTGGCTTCGTTCTCTTTTACTCGCGCTCCTGCTTCTCATTCCGGGCACTATCGCATTCACTCAGATTTCCACAGCACCAGCTGTCAGTACTGGCGTGCTTCGCCTTCGCGTAAAAGTGAAATCGGGCAACTCAACAAAAGGGTTTTCGCGCAAGCGCTTCTTTCTGATTAAAGGCTCACTCGAACAAAACAAAAGCATTGCCGAGTCCATTGATCAGCACCGCGCGCTCACGCGGGATTGCTACTACACGAGTATTGGTGCCAGCTCCGCCCTTATCAGCTGGTTGAAGGAAGGTGATTGCGAGTCGGTTTATTGTCGCGGGATTGAACGGGAAGACGTTGAAGGAGCGAAGGCCGTGCCTGAGTTTGCTAGTGCCCTTGCGGCAGGAGAAAGAGAGTTTGGCAATGGTGAACTCGCCCGCAAATGGCTAACAACAAATCTCCCGGAAAAACTTCGCGAGGGGTTTTACAAGAGCCGGCAGAGCGATCTGCAGGCATTGATAAAACAGGCGCAAGCAGTTTCAGGCGCACAAGTTCTTTCAGTGATGACAGATCGGAACGGAACCGCTTACTTCACAGACCTCGAGCCCGGCACATATGTTTTATCGAGTCTCCTGCCGACGGAAATTGGTCCATCGACCGTCTCATGGACTTGTGAGGTCCAAATTAAGCAAGGAGATCTGGCCACGGAAAGGCCATATCTTGTTTCCAACACAAAAGATAAAAACGTCAAGTGCGTGGGAGTGGAGAAGCCGTTACCGGCTTGTGAACCAAGGAAGAGCGCCGGGTCATAGCGCATCCTCAGTGTCCTCCGTGTCTCTGTGGTGAATGTGTTCGGTTTTTTTTTCACCACGGAGGCACGGAGAACACTGAGGCTGGATAAGGCGATAGCATAAACCGCAGGTAAGCGCTCTGTTGAGCTGTAGATGCTGAATTCGGAATGCTGAATCAAGAAGACACCCAGGCTAAGCGAGATGCTCGGCTAGCCACCAAATCCAGTTCGGTACGAGCACTCGCTTCGACGGTGGCTTTTTTGCTTTTGACAACCCTCCTAATGCCCTTCACCAGCTATTCCCTAGCCCAAAAACGCATCACGCGCAGGCCAGGCGCACCTCGCACATCACAAACGAGGGCGATTGACTACTCAAGGTTCTCTCATGCAACCAGCAAACATCAGGCGGCTTGCAATACCTGCCACAAAATTCCCACGCGGAACTGGCAAAAAGTTAGAGACTATCCAGATATTGTCGACTATCCCGGACATGATGCCTGTGTGAGTTGTCATCGGTCGCAGTTTTTTAGAGGTGCGAAGCCGATTATCTGTGCCGTGTGTCATGCGAAGACTTCTCCGCGTGATGATGTGCGGTTTACTTTCCGGAATCCTGCACACCCACGCCAGTTCACTATCGAATTCCCGCACGACAAACACCAGGACGTCATCGCTCGCTTGCCGAAATCAGCACCGCGCCCGCTGTTTGTGTATGCCTCAATAAGGTTTTCAAGCCGCGCTACCGACGACAAGGTGCAAATTTTTAACAACTGTTCGATTTGCCATGTAACGAGCAGCAGCGTACCCGCTGCACCCGACGGCGGTTGGCCAGACGGTTTCGTCCCTGACGTCACGACTTTCAAGGCAGCGCCGCTTAGTCATGCGGCCTGCTTCAGTTGCCACTGGAAATCACAGCAACCGGTTAATGATAACTGTGCTGGCTGCCACAAACTTGCCACTCCGTATTTGGCGGTGGAGTCGCCCAAAAGGATTTCGCTGAAGTTCAAACACGAAGGCGGCGGCGAACGAAAGAACCATGTGGCCGAATGTTCAACGTGCCACATCAATATCACGAAGGCCACTTCGCTACGGGGGTTAAAACCGGACGTGCCAATCACTTCGTGCACGGAGTGTCACAACAAAGAAGGGCTGCGACAGGATGTTGGTAAAGAACTGGCAGCAATCGATAAAGATCGAAATTTCGTTTGTGTCTACTGTCATACATCCGATGTGGGAAGACTTGATCCGCCCGCTAGTCACTATCTCATCGCCGAGCGGCCGTCAATTAAGCGTAGGGACATCAAATGACGGCACCAAAGATGTGTTTGAGTCAGCTACGAGCCTGGGGGTGGCGCATCGTAGTTGCTCGTCCAGTACTTGTGCTGATTCTGTTCGTGCTGCCTTTGTGTTCTCTCTGCCTCGCTGGTTCCACCTTCTCTGCAATCATTCATCACGGAGACACAGAGAGCACAAAGGCAGCACAGAGATTGTTCCCGCTGATGCAAACTCGTTGGCCCGTCATCGACCTTGCTTTCGTTGCCCCTCAGGGTTCTGATCTCGACTATTCAAAGTTCCTGCATTCGAGTCAGCGTCACAGTTCCCTGGCATGCACCGCCTGTCATGAACGCAATGCGGATAACTCAGCGCTGCCAAGGTTTCCTGGACACAAAGAGTGCACTGGTTGCCATCTAGGACAATTCACTACACCAGCTGTGCCGATGTGTCTCATTTGCCACACGGATACCAGTGGCGGCACACCGCCGTTGAGAGGCTTCCCGGCAACTTTCAAGGAAAGCTTCAATGTGAAATTCGATCATGCTCAACACATGAGCGCGTCTGCTCGCCCTCAGAATGGATGCGCGGGCTGTCACGGCACACAAACTAACCGGGGCTTTGCGTTTTCGATTCCGGCAACCATCTCTGCGCATAACCAGTGCTACTCGTGTCACACTCCCAACAGCAAGTCTGCGGGCGGACGCGAGATCGCTTCCTGCGGTGTTTGCCACAACCAAACCGGTTACAGCCGCACATCAACCAGTGCCAGGGCTTTTCGCTATTCATTCAGTCATGCTAAACATGGCCCACGCGAACGACTTGCCTGTACTGATTGTCACAACATTACCGGTGGCCTGCAGCAGTCGCGCCAGGTGACTTCACCCACTACTGCGGAACACTTTTCCAGCTCACGCGGAATGAGTTGTGTGACTTGTCACAACGGCAAACGCGCGTTTGGCGGTGACCTCGCTTTCAAAGATTGTCGCCGGTGTCATAGCGGCGCGAGCTTTCGCATGCCGATGTAGGTGGTGTTCTCTTCGCACTCACTCATCCCGCGGTCCCATGGGGTCAGTACCACATCGCGGTAGCGGGTGGGTCTCGCTGTGCAGTCACTCACGCGTCGGTCCCATGAGGTCAGTACCACATCGCGGTAGCGGGTGGGTCCTACGCTCAGTGACTCATTGCCAAGACCTGATCCGTGCTGCCAGTAGGACCCACCCGCTACCGCGATGTGGTACTGACCTCATGGGACCACTGGGTGCCTGATTGCAGTCGTAAGCCGCAGTGTGAATGAGACTACAACACAAACTGATCTACTATCGGAAATTGGAAATGGTTGACACTCCTGTCCAGAGCTAATTAAGATTTGTGACGTACTCTCTGCCACATCCGAAACACTAAAAATCGAGGAAGCTAATGAAACCACTAATCGTTCTGGTCCTGGCCCTGAGCTGTATTGGCGTCGTGATTGCCGGTAATCGTTCTCTGTTTGTAACTGCTTCAGCGGCCCTTCAAGAGAAGGAGAGCAAGACACAGCCAAAGGAGACCGTTCTGGCTAAGGACAGCCAATCAGACAAATATGGAGAGGTAGCTTTCAATCACGATAATCATTCGACGAAGAAATATAGTGTTGACGGACAGAGTGTGCTTACCTGTGTGGAGTGCCATCATACGGACCAGCCTGCCGCTGGATTGAAGCCGCCGCTAAAGACCTCCGAGCGCAACGTGATACTTACGGCTGCGGTGTTACAGGCCGCCGATGCGAAAGCGGTGAAAACGTGCCGCGCTTGTCACCTCCAGGCAGGTGACGACAGCGCTCCGATTCCGACGGTTCAATATCCTGACAAACCCGCTCCCACAAAGTTGACCAACGAAGTTGCTTACCACATCAACTGCAATCTCTGCCACGACAAAGCAATTGCTGCCCGTCCCGCTTTGAAAGGAAAAGTGCCCGGTTCAAACGATTGCGTCCCCTGCCACAAAGCCGCGGGCTAGTTGAAATCTTCCAACTCAGCGGCAGTGGTGTGGCAAGCCGTCCCGCCCCGTCTCCTTCGCAGTTCGTGTGACAAGCCCGACGCGGTTCAAAGTCGTAGCCGTCTTTGCATTCTCTCATTCACACCGGGGCTTTAGCCCGGTGGGTAAGCGCGTCCCAGATTGATAGGAACCGTTTCAACGGTTTCCGCGACCACCGCTAGAGTTTGCCGCAGAAGAGTAAACCGTTGAAACGGTTCCGAAGTTCTTGCCTGATATCGCAATCACCGGGCTAAAGCCGCGGTGTGAATGAGAACTATCCTCTTTCAACGACTCGCGTAAGCCGTCAGCATGGAGCTGCCCCAGTGCCGTTTGTCCCTGATGTGCTGTATATGGCAGGAGGTGCAGTTCGGTTGGCCTTTAGCAATCAATTCACGGCCTGTAGTTGGATCAACTTTGCCGTTGTGGCAGGCTCCGCATGTGGTGCGCGGGGTGGCGCGGTCGATTGGATTGAATGACTTGTGACAACTCGAGCACGACAGCTCTCCCTGCGCGTTTCCGGGAATGCCCGCCACAGTACGTACGCGCTGCACGTGCATGGAGTGAAACTGCTTGCTGCGCCATTGTTCTTCGGTCTCAGTCGGTAACCGCGTAACTGCGATCCCCTTTAGCGCCCACTCTTCGTCATCAATTGTTTTCAGATTCCATTTACCATCCACAACAGGATAACCAAACGTGCCCCCGTGAGGCGTCCCTACGCGCCTGCCGTTATAGGTTTTCTGATTTACGTTGCTATGGCATCCAGTGCATGAAGACTCAGCAGCATCGACAGCATTAAAGGCGACACCACGATGTTCTGCGTGACAGTTAACGCACCCAATCCCCGCCTCTGCATGTGGCTTGATGACTGTGGCCACGAAAGCGGCGGTGTTGTGACAACTCGCACACCTCGCTTCCATCTTGCCTGTGAGAGAATGGCAGCCAGTACATGAACCCGCGTTTGGCTTTGCTGCTATCGGCGGAAAAAGAGCTAGTTTTGCAATGGCATGATTCTTTGAGATGGGTGCCGGCGCGTAGGCGCTTGCATACCAGAACGCTGCCGCTACAGAAGTGAGCCCAACTCCGATTATCGCCCAGATAAAGAAAGATACTGGCCAGCGCGATGAGAGGTCCGTCGTGGGCGTCCAGTTGAATTGTGCTTTGCCCGCGCGTCTCTGACTCTTCGGAAACAGCGGCGAAGGACGCATCATCTTCCCTGCTTCGCGAATACGTTTGTCCCAAAAGATGTCAAGCGCCTTATTCGTTGCTATCGGCGCCGGTCGAGCCTTCGCTGAGCGTTTTGCCTGCGTGGCCACTGATTGATCCAGATCGGAGGTGGTCAAGCTTCCGCTGCTGAGTTCTACCCCTGAAGCTTCCATACCGATTCGCACCGACACCCTGAGAATCAGTGCCTCTTCCGTGCTATCAACTTTCAACTGGAAGGGACCTACGTCCAGGATGTCACCCGACGCGAGAGCCTCATTCTCTTCGACCGGTTTGCCATTGAGTTTGACAGGATTTTCCGGGCGCAGCGAGAAAAGATAGTAGTCAGATTCTATTTGTTTGATCCCCGCCTGCGCTCGCGACACCGAGGGATGGTTCAAAAGAACTTCAGAATCTCGCAAACGGCCGATGAGAAGGCTTTCGGTGATGATCGTTACAGGATCTACCTGTAGATCGTCACGAATTATTATGTATGTATTCCTGGCCGGCATGTGTTACTTGACGTTGAAAAATATAACCTGAATGACGTGGACCAACATCAATGCCAGCATTAATGCAGTTGAGATTACATGAGCGGGGATCCAGACTCGCAGAGACTTATGCAATACAAGTAGCGCTTCCACGCGTTTCAGTGTGACAGCAGTTTCTACTGCGGAAATGAGCAAGTCGCGCTCGTCGTCAGTGGTCATGCGGGTCGTTCGTTCTTTGAATTCTTCGCGGGCTTCTGCCAGCATCGCTTTGAGTTCCTCTCGACGGAGGATCTGGCGCCACAAGAATCCGCGCGTCATAAAACGCTTATAAACTTTTTCTTCAATCTCCTCCCGCAACCATCCTTCGCTTTTCTTGATTATTCCATCCAACTCCTGGCGCAATTCGTCGCGCCGTCCTACCAGGTCTTCAACAAGCAATGGCTCGCCCTCGATTCTGGTCATAATCCTCGGCGCCACGATGTAAGAAACGATTCCCAATAGTCCCGAAATAATAACCACATCAAATGCGACGTAAAGCACCGTTGTGAGCAAGCCGCCCGTGTGCTTGCCCCCGTGCAGCATCAGTACCACGCCTGCGAGCGCACCCAGATAGACGTGGGCCAGCATCCAGTAGCGCAGGGCGCCTGCACGCCGGCGGTAGACCTGCTTGCGGAGCGGATAAGTCATCACCGCCGCGATACCACCGAGCCCCGCCATTCCCGTAATCCAACGCATCGTCACCCAGCTGCCGCCCAGTCGTCCGTCGAGACCAAACTTCGCTAAGCCCCAAATCGTTGCCGCTGTTGCGAGGACTATCAGCGCAGCACCGCCAATGTGCCAGGTGCGCGCGAGTGGATCGCTCTTATGAATGTTCCTCCCAATGGCGTGTGTCTGATCTTGAAAGATGAGGCCTTGCGTTGTTTCTATTTCCGCAAAATACTCCAGCGGATTAACTCGAACCATCGCGCCTGTAGGACAATTTTCCTCG
>WNFR01001084.1_pt1 | contig 46845 bp, 40 predicted proteins | sample 5400221 | NCBI WGS metagenome assembly WNFR01 (sample SAMN13153357, study PRJNA577476) | soil metagenome | isolation source: 40 cm soil under Madrone tree | place: USA:California | collected 2016-06-14 | reverse complement strand
TCGCAGTCCACGGGTTGATGATCGGGACGCCGGCCGCCTGAAATGGCGCCTCGTCGCGCGTAGCCACACTGAACTGCCGGGAAGCAGCAATCGCCGCGATCTGGGCATCGGCAACCGCGATGGAATGACCATGCCGGCGCGCGCGTGTGACGATCTCTGGATAGGTTTGGGCCCCATTGATGTCGAACGGCACGATACGCTTGCCGAACAGGGCGACGAGCTGTTTCTCGAGCGCCACGGCGAGCGCCTTGCGGCGCTTGCCGGTTGGGAGGCTCGCAATGCCGAGGAGCAGCTCGGCTAGGCTGATAGTCGCAAGGTAAAGGCTCTCCGCTGCCTGTGCGTCGAGCCACGCGAGAACGTTTTGATCGGGCTTCGACCGCATCGGCTCGGAGACCACGTTCGTGTCGAGCAGGATCATGCGAGGTCGGCCGGTCTCGCAGGCGTCTTGTCCCGTTTAATTTCGAGTTCTAATCCTCCGAAGGGCTTCGCGAGCGCAGCGAGTGCAGAGCCGAGTCTCATACGCGAGGTCGGCCGCACGGCCACATCGAGAATCGCGCGAATTTCGGCTTCGGTGCTCCGTCCGTGCTGCCTCGCCCGGACGCGCAGCGCCCGGTGGGTCTCCGCGGAGATGTTGCGTACAACGATCGCTGGCATAACATGCCTCCTCGATTAGACACAAATGATATCATGTTCGATAGGGTGATATCAATAGGTAAAAAGAGAGCTTCGCCTCGCGGTTGCGTCCATCCGACCAACCAACATAACCCCCATGTTCGGCGACACTGTCGATATGGACTGTGCACGGACTGTGCATAAATCGCATGTATTCATTGCATTGGGGTTAGCGTTGAGCGAAAAGCAGATTAAACGGTCTGTCGGATTAGTACAGACAAACGCCCCTCCCGTCAGTACTTAATTTCCTGACCAGATGCCGACTTCTCCTTACCTATCTTGATCGCGGCCAGGGCGGCCCTGCACCGCGCTGCTTGCAAGACTCTTGTAGGCCCTCAGTCGCAAAACGGCTGAGGCCTTTTTTGTAGTTCATCGCCTGTGCGAACTGAAATCACAGCTTATCCGAGGCAAGATTGCCGAACAGGCGATCGGCCACGATGAGCAGGCGGTTGCAACAGCGCATACTTCGCTCCCCAATGTAACCGCGTACGAATGCAAGGCATCACTTAATCGTAACAGCCATAACCAATAGAAAAAACATGATGGACCATGAGCACCGCAAGCTCACTGTCAGACGCTAGAAATCACATGGGACCTAACGGTCTCAGACAACTAGCACGACAAGCGTACCGAGACAGGCGGCAGGATCGTGAAGAATGACTCGGAAGTCGTGACAACACCGCCCTTCGCGGTGTGTTACGAAACGCTTGTCCGCGTGTCCCAGGCCATCGGAGCGCACCGAGACCCCAAAGAGCTTCTTGGCGTGCTAGCCAACGAACTGCAACGAATGGTGCAATTTGACTTCATCGGAGTGTCTCTTCGCGACAAAAACTCCGATACGTTTCAAAATCATTTCATCGACATGACCAGCCAAGCAGAGTTGGTTACCGACGAGAAGCTGACGCCCGAGGAGACGCTTACGTTATGGGTTTACGAGCGGCAAGAACCTCTGCTGAGGTCGACATACGAAATGGAGCCGCGCTATGGCCGGCTGCAAGCGATGTTACAGAGGCTCTCTATTCGCTCAATCTGCGCACTCCCGTTAACGACGGCGCACCGCAAACTGGGCGTAATCACTTTCGGTGGTAAGCAGCTCGATACTTACTTGCCACGCGAAGTGCGATTCGTGTCCCAAGTGGCAGGCTACATTGCGCTGGCGTTCGAAGACGCGTCGAATTTCGCGGCGTTGCGGCTGGCTTCTGAGGAGCTACAGAGTAAGAACGACCGGCTGCAGCTGCTCCTTGACGTCACCAATCAGGTTGTCTCGAACTTGGAGCTCCGTGATCTGCTGCGGGCCATCTCGCAAGACGTCCGCCGCGTGATGCAGTGCGACTACGCCGGCTTGTCGCTCCCGGACGCGGACGACAAGCAACTGCGACTTTACGCGGTTGACTTTCCGGAGGGAAAAGGGTTCCTGCAGGAAGACTTGGTTTATTCGATCGAGGGATCGCCTTCCGGCACGGTATTTCGAACGATGAAGCCCCTGACCCTCCAGAGCCCCTTCACCGGTTGGCTCCATTACCCAATCGTTCAGACCGCGATTCGCGAAGGTCTGAAGTCCTTCTGTTTTTTGCCGTTGATCGGCCGGAATCGCGCGATTGGCACCTTGGTTCTCGCCCGGCTCCGAGACGATGCGTTCAGTCAGGCCGATATCGGGTTCCTTAGCCAGGTTGCAAACCAGATTGCTCTCGCCGCCGAGAATGCGCTCGCCTACCGCGAGATTCGGGAACTGAAAGAGCAACTCTCGAAGGAAAAACTCTATTTGGAAGATGAAATCCGCACGGAAATGAATTTCGCTCAGATTATCGGAAATAGCGCAGCGATCCGTAAGACCCTCAAGCGAGTGGAAACCGTGGCGCCAACGGATTCGACGGTTTTGATTTATGGCGAGACCGGGACGGGAAAGGAACTGATCGCCCGCGCCATTCATGATTTGAGCCCCCGTCACTCAAAGCCCTTCGTCAAGCTCAACTGCGCGGCCATTCCCACGGGTTTGCTGGAAAGCGAGCTGTTCGGCCACGAGAAAGGCGCATTTACAGGAGCGATCACCCAACGAATTGGACGCTTCGAAGTGGCCGACGGTGGCACCATTTTTCTGGACGAAATAGGAGAAATCCCTCTCGACTTGCAAACCAAATTGCTCCGCGTCTTGCAAGAAAGAGAATTCGAACGGCTGGGAAGCTCGCGCACGCTTCGAACCGATGCGCGTTTGATTGCTGCGACGAACCGTGATCTAGAAGCGATGGTGAGCGAGCAGAAATTCCGATCTGATCTTTTCTTTCGCTTGGACGTTTTTCCTGTCCACGTTCCGGCCCTGCGGGAACGCGATGGGGATATTCCGCTCCTCGTGCGGCACTTCACGCAGCAGTTTTCTCGCCGCATGAACAGGAAGATTGAAACGATTCCCTCAGCGGCAATGGATGCGCTCTCCCGGTATCACTGGCCGGGGAACATACGAGAACTTCAGAATGTGATTGAGCGGGCAGTAATTATTTCGACCGGTCCCCTTCTGGACCTCGATGTTGGCGAGCTGAAATTTCCAAAGGCCGTTCATCCGGGAGAAAGAGCCGCTACTTCGAAATCCCCGACAAACGGGGTGCTTCATGGCGTTTTGGCGGAAACAGAGCGTCAACAGATCCTCCAGGCCCTCAAGCAGTGCAATTGGGTTGTTGCTGGTCCCAATGGCGCGGCGGCGCGCCTTGGAATGAATCGATCGACCCTCCAAGTACGAATACGCAAACTGGGAATCTCGCGCGGCACTGCATAATCGCACGGTTGCATTCCTTACCTCAGCTCTTCTGCAAAGAGATCTCACTTCTGACATCGCGATTTTGATGTGCGAAGAACTTAGCAGTCTGCTAAAAGCCTGGCAGTAGCACGTTAGCACTTTGATCTGACCAGTGTGCCCTCCCTCGGCGATCTAACCGCATATCAACAAGTTCCGCAGTTTCAGTAGCACATCAAGCTTTGGTACGAGGGGTGCACTTCTCGTGGGCGCGAGGCATTAGCCATGAACGGAATGCGAAGCCTGAATGGAGCAGGGACTTCCCAACCACAGTCCTCAGCAAAACGCTCGCGTTCTTCCATCCTGGAAATCGATTCCTGGATGCTCAGCAAAATCCAAGCCATCTCACCGACTGTAGATCGCCTGATGAGGTTGATCGAACGATCGCAATGTGTTCCGGGAAAAGAGTTCGACATCGAGCTGTCGCTCCGCGAAGCGCTGGGAAACGCTGTCGTACACGGCAATCAGGAAGATCCAGAAAAAAAAGTTCACATTCGCGTCCGCTGCGGGCGCGGCAAGGGAATTTCAATCATCGTGGCAGATCAGGGCAAGGGCTTCGACTTTGGAAAGATCGCAACTAACGGCCTCACATCCGATCCCGCCCACGGCCACGGCATTCAGCTGATGAAAGCGTATATGGACGATGTGCATTTTGCACGAGGCGGGTCGGAAGTCCATATGCGCAAGGGTTCACGAACGCCTCCCCGCTCGTGAAGGTCACCGATTGGGGAAGAGCGCGAAATTTCGGTGCAGGTGGTTGATGACCGAACAACAGCACCACCGGGCGAAAGAAGCGAGTTATGGGAATGCTGCGAATCACGATCGCCGATACGCTGTCCGAACAGAAGTGGACGCTTGAAGGCCGGTTGGTTCAACCGTGGGTTTCGGAACTGAAGTCCTGCTGGACGCAAACAGAAACCGCTCGCCGGGAACGCAAGTGCGTGGTGGACCTCACAGGCGTGACCTTTATCGACAAGAGCGGGGAGAGGGCGCTCACCGAGTTGTGCAAACAAGGCGCCGAATTGATCGCAACGGGTGTCTACACTCGGCACGTCGTGCAGAACATCGAGAGGAAAAAGTGCAACCGTCAGTTGTGAGGAAAGGAGTGCGCCATGAATGAAAAAGAACTGAACTGGTTATTGCAAACGATCAAGGACCCCGCGACTGCGGAGCGATTCGTCTTGGCTCAGTACAGGCGCGGCAGAATTTCGTTTCAACTGATGGCCGATAAAGCTCGGAAACTGGGTTGGGTCAAACACACCGCAAATCAATTCGCGATCACGATGACCACCCGTTACTCGAACGAGTACACAGCAACAAAATTTCCGATTGCGATTGGCTGATAGGAGCTGCCGCATGTTCGAGCAAAGCTTGGAGTATTACAACACTACAGAAACGGGCCGCACGCAACGCGCGATGGCGAGAGACGAAGACGGGTTTCTTGTCGCTGCAAAACGCGGCGATTCGGCTGCGTTCGAGATGCTTTGCAAACAATCCGCAAACACGGTCTTTCATATCGCGCGGCGAATGATGCGGAGCAAAGAAGATGCAGAGGACGTAGTGCAGGAATCGTTTCAGATGGCCTTTATTCATCTCAAGAGCTTCAAAGGCGGTTCGCGGTTTTCAACCTGGCTGTCCCGCATTGTCATCAACGCTGCCTTGATGAAACTGCGCAGAAAGCACTACCTGCGCAATGTGTCGTTGGATGAGTTGGCCGAAGCCGAAGAGCCGTCTTTCCGGTTTAACGTCGCGGATCAAGGTCCCGACCCCGAACAGCTCTATGCACATAAGGAACGTCAACGGATTCTCTTCGAGGCCATGAATGAGTTGACGCCAGGAATACGAAAAGCAATCGAGCTGCGTGAGCTTGGCGAACGATCGACTGAAGAGACTGCGCGAATCATGGGAATTTCGGCGAGTGCGGTAAAGGCTCGAGTGTTTCATGGGCGAAGGAAATTGCGCGGCAAACTAAAGAATCACGTCGGATCAGCGTTGACGTCAGAAAGGGAGACTTCACAAATGATTGGCAACACGAGAGACAGCTCATTAGATCAATCGCCTGCAATGCGCGTGGTTAAAGCGGGGAGTGAGAGAGGCTCTTATGATCATGCTTCTGCTTCTCACGGTATTGGCGATTTTGGTGTTTCTGTGTTTCATCGGCCCGGATGTTATCGACTCGAGACATCGCCGCTGAATCAAATCCGCGAGAGCAGCGTTCCGACCGGGCAATCAGCATGTCGAGCTGAGCGCTTTTGATCGAATCGGTCCGTCGTTATGCGGCACAGCTATCGCTGAGGCTAAGCCGCCGGTGCGAAGTGAAGCCGCGTGAAACGCGGGCGGTGATCGGAATGAACTGGTGCCGCTGCTCCGAGCGATTGTGGATTTGATTCGTGAATGGAGAACCAATGGCTAGCAATCTGATACATCTCTTCAATCCAGTTCGAAAAAGTTCGACACGGGAAGGTCGGCCCGTTCGTCTGTCTCCAGCAACATCGAACGATGTTTTTCTGCGCGCGTTGCTCGAGACCCCTACGACAGAGACTGTACGAAGAAGCCCTCTCGAGTGGGCCGCTGCGACTGGTTTGCACATCGTGATCCTCGCGACGTTGATCATCGTGCCGTTGTACACAACGGGGACGATCGAACTGGATAAGTACGTAGACACTCCCCTTGTTGCGCCTCCCGCTGCGCCGCCCCCGCCCCCACCAGCGGCTGGACGGGCGATCGTTCCACACACAATGGTTACACGGCCGAAGCTCACCTATACGCTAGGAAAACTGACCGCGCCGGCCTCGATTCCGAAGACGGTCTCTTTGGATAACCCGGGGGCCGTGCCGGACTTGGGAGGCGTTCCCGGCGGCGTGCCCGGAGGACAACCGGGCGGCTCGCTGGGCGGTGTTATTGGCGGGACCGGGACCTCCGTAGCGATTCCTCCTCCACAGCAGCCCGCAGCAAAGCGAATTCTTCGCGTTGGCTCCAACCTCAAAGCGCCGCGGCAGATCTTATCAGTCCAACCCGAGTATCCGGAACTCGCGAGGCAAGCACACGTCTGGGGCGCCGTGGTAGTCGCTGCGGTGATCGATGAACGTGGAAACGTAGTGCGAGCACACGCTCTGAGCGGTCACCCGTTGCTCATACCCTCAGCATTGAAGGCGGTGCTGCAGTGGAAGTATGAGCCAACACTGCTTAACGGGACCCCGGTGGCTGTCGAAATGGAAGTCACCGTCCATTTCAATCTTGGAAGCTCCTAGTGCGTGCTTGGATTTAGTACTGACGATGAGAAGGAAGACTAGCTATGACCAACGAGCAAGCGACGTGGTCTCCGCCTGAGCCAACCGCTTTGAGCATCAACAAGGGGACTGCCGAGCCCGGCGAAATCGTGGTCTTCATCGATGGGCGCACCCAGACTGCAGGAATCTTGGAGTTCGCCGGCATACTCGCGCAGGAGCGCGGCGCGAGCCTGATTAGCGCATTCATGCAGCCGGAGCCCGCAGCTACGGCACCGGAAATGTTCGCGCGCGGCGAGGGCATCCTGAACGTGATCGACGCGCACCAAGCCGAAATCGAGGGAATTGAGGCGGATTACCGAGCCCAGTTCGAGGACATTGTCCGTCGTCACGGAATCCGGTCGGAGTGGAGATCGTTGCCCTACTTGAGCAGCGACGTGGCGGTGCACGCGTATTACGCAGACTTAGTAGTGATCTCCCGACCGGAATCTCCTGGCAAGACAGCTGGCCCTCCGGGCCTCGCGGAATCCCTCGTCTTGAGCTCTGGCCGGCCGGTCATCGTGTTTCCGCCGCGCGGGAAGGTGTCACGAGTGCGCCGCATCCTTGTGGCGTGGAACGCCACGCGCGAGTCCATCCGTGCCGTGGCAGACGCTCTGCCATTGCTTGTGAAGGCCGAAGCGGTCGAGATCCTGCTCGTCGACCATCAGCGCCGCGCGGAGGGTCACGGCCAGGAGCCGGGGGCGGACATCGCGCTCCACTTGGCGCGTCATGGCGCGCAGGTGGAGGTACGCCGCCTGTCGTCCGGCGGAAAAGCCGTGGGTCGCCTGCTGCTGTCGCAGGCTGCCGCTTTCGGCGCCGATCTCCTGGTCATGGGCGCGTATGGCCACACCCAACTGAGAGAGTGGATGTTCGGCGGTGTCACGCGGACGGTCCTGTACGAAGCGGGCCTCCCGGTCCTGATGTCCCGATGAGCGTTGCTTCCAGGCTTTCTAACGGGCCATTCGATCGCCGGGACGTCCGGAAAAGCAGACTTCCCGGATGCACCGTAACAGGAGATTTGTTGCAACAAGAGACCGTTCGGTCTCATCTGATGCCTGGAATCGCGGGAGACCAGTTCGCGATTGGGTTGTAAGGAGTTTTACTTATGTGGATTGTTCGTGTCGCTCTGGACCGGCCGTATACCTTCATCGTTCTGGCTGTGCTCATCCTGGTCCTGAGCTCGGTCATGATCCTGCGCACGCCGACCGATATTTTTCCGAACATCAATATCCCGGTGATCGCGGTTGCATGGCAGTTCACGGGCATGAATCCCGAGGAATTAGAAGGCCGGCTGACGAGCACGTATGAACGAATATTGACCACCACTGTCGACAACATCGAACACATCGAATCCACGACGGTAAACGGTCAAGCCATCGTCAGGATTTTCCTGCAACCCGGCGCCAGTTTGGACACTGCCAATGCCCAGGTGACGGCAATATCCCAAACCGTCCTTCGCCAACTGCCGCCGGGGACTTTACCTCCCATCATCATCAACTACAGCGCTTCGAGCGTCCCCATTCTGCAGCTGGGCCTTTCCGGAAGCGGACTCTCGGAACAGCAGTTGAACGACCTCGGGCAGAATTTCCTGAGGCCGCAATTGGTGACGGTGCCCGGAGCCGTCATTCCTTACCTGTACGGCGGCAAACAGCGCCAAATCATGGTCGATTTAAATCAAGGGTTGATGCAATCGAAAGGCCTGGCGCCACAAGATGTCCTCACTGCCGTGCAACTTCAAAACCTCATCGTGCCTTCCGGAACTGCAAAGATGGGTCAATTCGAGTACGACATTCGGCTGAACGCCAGTCCGAAAACGGTGGCTGAGTTGAGCGACCTCCCCGTCAAGGTGGTCGGGAATTCCACGATCTATCTTCGCGATGTGGCAAACGTGCGCGACGGGTTTGCGCCGCAGACCAACATCGTGCGCCAGGATGGTCGTCGCGGCGCTCTCGTGTCAGTGCTCAAGGCCGGTAATGCTTCCACACTCGACGTCGTAAAGAGCATCCGGGGCCTGCTTCCGCGCGTGGCGCAGACGCTGCCCCCGGAACTGAAGATTCTGCCTCTGGCCGATCAGTCCATCTTCGTTCGCGGCTCCGTGAACGGGGTTATCCGCGAGGCCATTATCGCTGCGTGTCTCACGGGGTTGATGATTCTGCTGTTCCTGGGAAGCTGGCGCAGCACGCTGATCATCGCCATCTCCATTCCGCTGTCCATCCTGACTTCCGTCATGACCCTCAGCTTTCTGGGTGAAACCATCAACATCATGACCCTCGGAGGATTGGCTCTCGCGGTCGGAATTCTTGTGGACGACGCCACGGTTACGATCGAAAACATTGAGCGATATTTCGAGGCGGGGCATGCCCAGCGCGACGCCATCCTGGATGGCGCGGCGCAAATCGCGGTTCCCGCTCTGGTGTCCACGCTCTGTATCTGCATCGTGTTCTTGCCGATGTTTCTGCTGAGCGGTGTGGCCCGCTTCCTTTTTGTTCCTCTTGCCGAGGCCGTAGTGTTCGCCATGCTCGCGTCTTACATCCTTTCCCGCACCCTGGTGCCTACGCTGGCGATGTATTTGTTGAAAGCAAAACAGCACGACCGCGCCGGCTCGCGAAATCCCCTGGTGCGCTTTCAGCGAACGTTCGAGCGGGGATTCGAACGCCTACGGAATGCCTACCACGGCCTGCTGATAACACTCGTCGACCGGCGGGTCATTTTTGTCCCCGTCTTTCTTCTGACCTGCGTTGCGGCGTTTCTCCTTGTGCCGTGGCTCGGCCAAGATTTCTTTCCGAGTACGGATAGCGGTCAATTCATCCTCCATCTTCGCGCCAAGAGCGGCACCCGAATCGAAGAGACCGCGAAGCTCTGTGATCTGGTTGAGGGCACAATCCGCCGCGAGATCCCCGAGCGCGAGGTGGACAACATCCTGGACACTCAAAGAAGATCACCACGCCACAGCGGACTATGTTCAGCGCCTGCGAGAGACGCTGCCCAAGGAATACCCCGGCACGACCTTTTACTTCCTACCGTCGGACATCGTCACTCAGGTTTTGAACTTTGGGTTGCCGGCGCCCATCGACATCCAAATCGAGGGCGCCGATATCGACGGAAATCGCGAAGTTGCCGCACGGATGCTACAGGAAATTGAGCGCGTGCCGGGTGTCGCCGATGCGCGCATACAGCAAGCCTTTGATTACCCGGAATTCGATGTAGCCGTTGATCGTACCAAGGCGGCCGAGGGTGGCTACACCCAGCGCGATGTAGCCAATAGCTTGCTGAACTCACTCAGCGGCAGTTTCCAGATCACGCCGATGTTCTTTTTGAATTGGAAGAACGGTGTGAGTTACAACCTGGTGACTCAGACTCCTCAATATTCCATTCAATCCCTGCAAGATCTCCAGAACACTCCGCTCAATGCTTCGAGCGCTGCTCGCCCCGAAATTCTCGCCGATGTCGCCTCCATCAACCGTTCAAACGAGATGGAAGTGATCAACCACTACAATATCCGGCGCGTGGTGGATATTTACGCCGCCATTCAGGGCCGCGATTTGGGAGCGGTGGGGCGCGAGGTCACGCGCATTGTGGATGCCAACCGAAAGTCCTTGCCGCGCGGAAGCTTCGTCACGGTTCGGGGACAACTGCAAACCATGCGCAGCTCTTATCTCGGGTTGCTCGGAGGACTCATCTTTTCCATCATTCTCGTCTACCTCCTGATTGTGGTGAACTTTCAGTCCTGGCTCGATCCCTTCATCATTATTACCGCGCTTCCTGCCGCTCTTGCCGGCATCGTCGGTTTCTTGTTCCTCACGCATACAACACTCAGCGTTCCCGCCTTGATGGGAGCCATCATGTGTATGGGCGTGGGAACGGCGAACAGTATTCTCGTGGTTTCCTTTGCCAAAGAACTACTGCTGCATCACGGAGATCCGGTTAGAGCGGCCATCGAAGCCGGCTTCACCCGGTTTCGTCCCGTGCTCATGACCGCTCTGGCCATGATCATCGGCATGATTCCCATGGCGCTCGGCCTCGGCGAGGGCGGCGAGCAGAATGCGCCGCTCGGGCGCGCCGTCATTGGCGGCCTGCTGTGCGCCACCGTTGCCACCCTGATTTTCGTCCCTGCCGTCTTCAGTTTGCTTCACCGACGGCGCGAACCCTCAGCTGTCCAACAACAGTCCGCGGGCGAGTCCGGACCAATTCAAGCTTGAGTTAAAGGAAAACGAATGTTATCGAGCGAGGAAAATGTGACGACCAGTCCCGAGCCAGAAACGACCGAAGTGCAGACCATGCAGCCGAGTCCGGACGGATTTCACCCTCGCCCAGAAGCTCGGCGCCAGACCGCAATCCTAGTTGCGGCAGCCGCGCTCGCGGTTCTCGCGCTCCTGATTTATTCCGGTATTCATTCGCGCGCGGTGGCCGAATCGCGCCTGACGCAACGGACCGAAGAAGCCGCCATTCCCACCGTCGGCGTGGTCTTTCCGCGTGAGGGCGCTCCCACACAGGAAATTATTCTGCCCGGCAACACCCAGGCGTTCAGCGATGCACCGATCTATGCGCGAACCAATGGCTATCTCAAGCATTGGTATTTCGACATTGGTGCACACGTGCAGAAAGGCCAGTTGCTTGCCGAGATCGAAACCCCGGAAGTCGACCAGCAGCTGCTACAGGCTCGAGCTGACCTGGAGACTGCGCAAGCCAACCTGAACATTGCCAAGATCACCGCGACTCGTTGGCAGGACCTGGTAAGCAACGGCTCCGTGTCGCAGCAGGAGACCGACCAGGCGGTAAGCAATCTCAGCGCGGTGAAAGCCGCGGCGGAATCCAGTGCCGCCAACGTGCGGCGCCTTGAGCAGCTGCAATCGTTCGAAAAGATCTATGCACCCTTCGACGGAATTATCACCGCACGCAATACGGACATCGGAGCACTGATCGATGCCGGGGCCAGCACGCAACCGAAAGAACTCTTTCACATGGCCGCGATCCGAACGCTCCGCCTATACGTTTCGGTTCCCGAGGTGTACTCCCGTGCCGCACGACCCGGTGCACCAGCCACTTTGACCCTCGATGAATTCCCGGGCCAAATCTTCCGTGGCACTCTCGTTCGCAACGCCAACTCCATCGACATCGCTTCGCGCACATTGCTCGTTGAAGTCGATGTGGACAATCCGACCGGCCAACTCCTACCAGGCGCTTACGTCTTTGTGCACCTCAAGCTGCCCGACCAAACTCGCTCAGTAACCGTTCCATCGAATGCGTTGATCTTCCGCAAAGAGGGCTTGCAGGTCGGACTTGTTCGCAATGGCAAAGTCGAGTTGGTTCCGGTCAAGATCAGTCGCGATTACGGCAATAGCGTAGAAATCGTTTCAGGCTTGCATCCAACGGACGCAGTCATTGTCGATCCATCGGACTCTCTAGTTGCTGGGATGTCCGTTCGCCTAAGCAGGAAACCAACAGGCGGGTCCAAGCAATGAGCTACGTAATCGGTGCGGTCCGGCTCATCCTTGCGGGAATCGCCGCGCTGCTTCTGGTGCTGCTGGTTGTGGCGTTTGAGGGCTGTACTGTTGGTCCGAAATACATTAAGCCCGCCGTTCCCACCACCGCGACCTTCAAGGAAGAAGCGCCTGCTTCATTCAAAGAGTCAGGCCAGTGGCAGCCCGCGCATCCTGCGGATCAAAGGAGCCACGGTAACTGGTGGGAGATTTTCGGCGATTCGGAACTGAACAAGCTGGAAGAGCAGATCGCCGGTTCCAACCAGAACCTGAGGGTAGCGGAAGCGCGCTTTCGCGAAGCTCGTGCAGCGATTCGCTTCAATCGGGCTGCGCAGTTTCCAACCATCTCCACTGCGCCGAACGCCAGCTACGTCAAGAACTCGGATTATTCACCGAACTTTTCGTCGAAGATCCAACAATCCAGCAAGGGCGATTTCGTCCTGCCCTTCGATCTTTCCTATGAGCTGGATCTCTGGGGCCGCGTGCGGCGCAGCGTCGCTGCCGCGCGGGAAGAAGCGCAGGCGACGGCCGCCGACTACGAGACCGCCAAGCTCAGCCTCGAGGCGGAACTTGCCCTGGACTATTTCGAATTGCGCAGCGCCGACGCTCAGAAACAACTTCTCGACGACACGGTCAAAGCCTATACCGATAACCTGCAGCTCACAGTAAATCGCTTCAAAGGAGGCGTGGCCCCGAAGGCCGACGTTGCGCAAGCGCAAACCCAGTTGGACACGACGCGCGTGCAGGACACCGACGTCACCGTGCAACGAGCGCAATTTGAGCATGCTATTGCGACCCTAATCGGAAAGCCTCCTGCGGAATTCAGCCTTCCCGCAGCCCCACTTAACTATCAACCTCCAAGCACTCCGGCCGGCCTCCCTTCTCAACTATTGCAGCGGCGCCCGGACATAGCCGCTGCAGAGCGCAGAGTGGCCGAAGCGAACCAGCAGATCGGCATCGCCCGCGCGGCGTACTTTCCCACCGTTACCCTCGGCGGAACCGCGGGATTCGCCGGCTCGCAGAGTTCAAACTGGTTCGGTTGGCCGAGCGGATTTTGGGCCGTCGGTCCGGCCCTCGCCGAGACCCTGTTCGACGCCGGGCGCCGTCGCGCCACTTCGGAATCGGCCCGCGCGAACTACGACGCCGCGGTCGCAACCTATCGTCAGACCTCACTGACGGCGTTCCAGGAAGTCGAAGACAACTTGGCCGCCTTGCGCATTCTCGAGAACGAAGCGCAACAGCAAGAGCAGGCTGTTGCGTCATCCAAGGACTCGCTGCAACTTTTTACGAACCGTTACAAGGGCGGGGTCGACACCTACCTTCAGGTCATCACTGCACAGACGACCGAGCTCGCCAACGAGCGAAACGCCATCGATATCCAACGGCGCCGGTTGGACGCGAGTGTGCTCCTCATCAAAGCGCTGGGAGGAGGCTGGAACGTGAACAATCTTCCCACGTTCGGTGCGTCTGCCGTTCGGGACTATTGAAGATCCACTTTCGCTGGGGTCCATAGGATACAAATCCAGTGTGAACAGAGCCGATGACGACGATCCAAAACATTCTATTCCCTGTGGACTTCTCGAGGTCCTGCGTTTCCATGGCGGCCTACGTGAAGAGAGCGGCAGCGCTGTTCAGCGCCAAAGTGTCACTGGTTCACGTCTTCGACCTTTACAGTCACGACGCATTCCAACTCTATGTAAGGCCGCTTTCCGAGGTTGCTGAAGAACAGAAGAACCTCGCTCGGGACAAACTCGGTTCGTTCCTCAAGTCTGAGTTTCCGCTCGCTGAGTGCCCGAGAATATTGTCCTCGGGCGATGCGGCAAAGCATATCGTTCGGCTTGCCAAAACAGGCGGGTTCGATCTCATCATCATGCCGACGCACGCAGGCCTGTTTCGCCGGACGCTGCTTGGCTCCACGACAGCGAAGGTGTTGAACCATGCTGACTGCCCAGTATTGACCACGCAGCACGCGGAAACCATTTCACCAAGACAGCTCGAACATCGGGAATGGGCCTGCGCCATTGGCTTGGACTCAGATTCGCAAAGAGTTCTTCGGTTTGCCAGCCAGGCTGCGGAGTCCGTCCATGCAAATCTCACGCTCGTTCATGTAATTCCCGCGACCGGGTCGGACCTACCAGTGGAATTGCATTTGGAGGAGCGCTTGCAGTTGGTGAAAAGAGAAGCAGCTAGGCGTCGCATCGAAGCGTTGCAAAGCGCCGCTGGTTCGCACGCTGTGGTCAGCATTGCCATCGGTCCAATTCGAGACATGTTGACCGATGCGGCGCGCAGATTGCGGGCGGATGTGCTAGTGATTGGAAGAAGTCCGGCATCCGGCGTCCTGGGCCGCCTGCGGGATCTCAGCTACGCGATAGCCCGTGACGCTCCTTGTCCTGTGTTGAGTGTCTGATAGGACGAGCGCCAGCTGACTAAACGACTTGCGACAGAGACACTGGAGAGGTGCCGAGATGGTTGTAAAGCCATTTCTGGAGCAGTTCTACGCCTCAACGGTCTTGGCGATCTGCGGCTCTTCTCGCGCTTGCTTTGCGAGACTGGCGAGGAGTTCATAGGAGCGGAGCCGGTCCTCGAACTCGTAGCTGTTCGTCACCACGATCAGCTCATCTGCTTGAGTCTCTTGCAGAAAATTATTCAGGCGTGCGGCGACGCGTTCGGGTCCGCCGAAAATCGCCGCTCCAAATTTTGCGGCCACCATTTCACGTTCTTCCGCAGTCCATGCGACGCTCTTCGTCGGAGGCGGCAGAGGCCCGGGAACGCCGCGGATCAAGTTCAGAAACATTTGTATTGGCGTCGTGGCGAGAAATTGTGCCTGCTCGTCGGAGTCGGCAACGAGGATCGGGACGCCAACCATGGCGTATGGCCGGTCAAGGACTTGCGAGGGGCGAAACGATGAACGATAGATCTGCAGGGCCGGCAGCAGCGGTCCCGGCTGAAAATGGGCCGCGAACGCAAACGGCAGACCGAGTTCTCCCGCTAGACGGGCGCTAAAGTCACTCGACCCCAGAAGCCATATCGGAACGTTCGTGCCTTCGCCAGGATACGCATGCACGCGCTGCGAAGGTTTTGGTTTGCCAAGATACTGGCGTAGCTCGTCCACAAGCTCGGGGAAATCGTCGCCCGTACTATGAAGAGAACGGCGGAGCGCCCGAGCGGCTGCGGAATCTCCGCCGGGGGCGCGGCCGAGACCCAAGTCAATGCGTCCCGGGAAGAGTGATTCGAGAGTGCCGAATTGTTCAGCAATGACCAGCGGCGCGTGATTCGGCAGCATGATGCCGCCTGAGCCCACGCGGATTTTTGAAGTTGCGTTCGCAATGTAACCAATCAACACCGAAGTCGCGGAGCATGCGACGCCCTGAATATTATGGTGTTCAGCCAGCCAAAATCGCTTGTAGCCCAGGGATTCCGCCTGCTGTGCCAGCGCACGCGAGTTGCGGAAAGCTTCCTCAACCGTTCCTCCTTGCCGTAGATGCGCAAGGTCCAGAATAGAAAGCGGCGTAGTGGCGAGACGCGGACGATCCGGCATGAATGCCTCAATTCCGCCGCTTGGAAATCAACCGGTCCGGAAGCGGCTACAGTCATTTGATGCTTTACGGCTCGGAGCGGTACTGCGAGTTATTCCAATCGGACGACGGCCCAATGGGCAGGAATTTGGTTATCTCTTTTGCCGCCTTACTGTCGGCTGCGTGCATCTAACCGTTGCCTTAGGCTTTGCGAGGAGCTGCGAGCCTGATCTTTTGCGCTTGGGTAATGCAAGTGGTCATCAGGAAAGGAACTTCCATGGCAATCGAGAAAAAAGATCAATCCGTACTCAATCACATTGATAGCTTGGTGAAGGAGGAAGAACGCTTGTATGGGCGTAGCGAATTGACAGACGATGACCGGAGGCGGTTGGCTGACTTGAAGATTGAGCTTGACCAATACTGGGATCTGTTGCGACAGCGCCGGGCGCTTCGAGAATTTGGGGATGACCCTGACAAGGCGAAAGTCCGTGCTGCCAAGATAGTTGAGAACTACGAGCAGTAGATCTGCGATTAACGTTCGGTGCTGGTGCAGTTGTGGTGCCTGGATACTTCACAGAGACTTATTCTGCCCGGCGCACAACCAAAAGAGTCAAATCGTCCGTTTGCTTCAACCCGTCGCCAAAGCTCATCAGGTCCTGCAGACACTCGGAGATCAGCCCGTCAGGCGTTTTTCCTGTGTGCTGCGATGCCAACCCGCGAATTCGGCGGAGGCCATACTCCTGGCCCGCGCGATTCCGTGCCTCCGTCAATCCGTCGGTATACAAAAAAACGCTGTCACCGTGAGCCAAAGTTAGGCGATGGACAGGAAAACGCGCGTTACAGAACATTCCCAGAGGCACACCAGTGGAATCCTTCGGTTCTACTCCGTCGCCGTGGATGTGGAGAAGAGGAAGATGACCCGCGCTGACAAACTCCACTGAACCATCGTGTGCGGCTCGTCCTACGACGAGAGTCGCGAATTGGCCAGCCAGAGTGCTCTCGCAGAAAATGCGGTTGGCGTCTTCCACCATCCGATCGAGTGGATGACCGGCTTCGGCAAGACTGCGAAACGTCGCGTGGAGGTGGCTCATGAGCATTGACGCAGCCACACCCTTGCCAGAGACGTCCCCCAGCATGAAGAGCAGTCCGCCTTCCGTCTCCACAAGGTCGCAGTAATCGCCGCTCACCATGCCGGCCGGTTGATAGTGGAATCGCACGTCCCACCCTTTTGGCGACAGACCAGCATTTGGCAGGAGAGCGCGCTGGATGCTTGCGGCGAGTGATAGATCACTTTCGAGAGCGCGCTGTTCAGCACTCGTAAGATGGTCGAGACAGAATCGCACCAATGGATCGGCCAGCAGCCTTTCCGGTTCGACGGAGTCATGGCATGTCTCGCAAAGTCCGAATGTTCCTTGATCGATACGGCGCAGGGCCTCATCCACAGCCGTCAGCAGTTGCGAAAGAGAAGCATCAGCAGCGGGGGAATGCAAAGCCGCATGAAGGCGCTGGCGGCGTTGTTCCAATTCAGTACGTAGGTATGTTTGCTCGGCAGTGATCATACGATCTCCTGCCTTAGGTTGCTGTTTTGCGGCTGAACTTTCCATCCGATTACCTCCTTCGAATTGAGGATCACGGGAAGAAGCTTAATCGAGACAATACCAACTTCCGCTTCCATTTCACTGCCGGGGCGTGAAAACAGCGAGCGGTCTTGCCAAGCTGTCGGTGGCTGTGTTGGATGCCAAAAACGTGCGGTACGTTACAGGAAAAAAGTTGGTCCACACGACATAGCCAGTGGCAAGTCTATGGCGCATTTACGGAGCAACGACGGTTCGAGCAGCACCGAACCACAAATTAAGGAATGCGTCTTCTTTCATTTCGCCTTCGCAATTGCAACGACCCTAGCTTTGACGGCGCGGATGTAGTCTCCGGGAGCCAGCAAGATTTGCAGTCCCCTCATGCCTGCAGATACTGAGATAACATCGCAGATTTCCGCAAGCTCGTCGATGTACACCGGATAATCTTTCTTACACGCCAAAGCAGTAACTCCACCGCGAATATAACCAGTCGCCGCTTGCACTTCCTTCAAAGGCACCATGTCAACCTTTCGATCCCCTGTGTAGCGTGCGAGCGCCTTGAAGTCCAGCTCTTCGCTCGCGGGAATTACCGCTAAATACGATCCGTTCCGGTCACCCTCTACGGCAAGGGTCTTGAAGAGTTGCTCTGGTGGCAAGCCGACCTTTGCCGCTACCGTTTCCGCGGACAAATCGTCAGGATCTACTTCGTACGCGCGCAACTCGTACTTGATCCCAAGTCTATCGAGAACTCGCGCTGCGTTCGTCTTGATCACCCAATGGGCCCTCATCTTACCTTCAGTTAGTTCAATCCATTTAGATGCATGTCTTATCCCGAAGAATTCAGAAGGATTTGGCCCAGAGGCACACCCGCAGAGACAACTCAATCTCTGTGAACCCTCCAGCAGCTCCCGCCGATGTAGCGCTGGTGTACAGCGTCTCCCCGGATGATGCGTGGCGGCTCATGCTCAAGAATGCGTTACTCTGTAGTGAAGCAGCCAGCGCACTTGTTTACACCAGCCGGGGGGCAAGTCATGAGAGTGATTGCAAAGTCCTTCAAAATTCTTGCACCGGGAAACTCATTGCAGCGGAGAACCGCCTACAGTCTCGCGCTAGTCAGGCTGATCCTCGCGCCGGTCATTTTTCTGGCGATTTATTACCTTTTCCGTATGGGATGGATCGTAGACCGCATCGTGAATGTGGACGCTCCCGCGTCCGCTCTTGCGCAACAAGCGTCCATCGAAATGCTGGAAGCGCGTCGCGCCGAACGTAATTTTCTGTTGCTCCATGACGCCATCGACCTGGCGACAAATCACGATGCCGTTGCCAAAACCGAGCAAACCCTGCACTACATTCAGAACCTGGAAACCAACGACATCGAGACGGTGCAAAAAGCTTCTCAATCCCTGGCACTTTACCGCCAGCAATTTGCGGAAGCGGTTGTGGCGCTGGACCAGCCCGGACGATCCTCAACCGATCGCGTCCAGAACGTGGTCCGCGATTATGAACGCGATCTGAATGACCTCTTGAAGCGGTCAAGACGCGTCAGCCGGGAACACCTGATGGAGGAACTTCGCGAGCGCGTCAATTCATTTGAAAATCAGATCTCCAAAACCATCGAAGAAACAAATCCCGATTTGCAACGCCTCACGCAGGATTTGCAAAATTCCAGCGATCAAGTTCTCCACATGGCTTCCCAATTGGAAGCCGTGAACTGGACGCGCGTCAAAAACGACCACGCACATGTACGAAAGTTGCTGCGCGAGGCGGAATGGTCCCTCTCCGTTGTGTCCGTGCTGACACTGCTCATCAGCATTTGGGTCAGTTACATTCTGCCCCGTCAAGTGGTCAAGCCCCTGTTGAGCCTGAAGGAAGCGATCGATCACGCTGCGGCTGGAGACAATGAAATTGAATTTGACGTGCAGGGGAAAGGCGAAATTGTCGATTTAGTGGAAAGTTTACGGCGAATGCTTGACTCGCTGCGGCCGAAAACCCGGTCGGAAAAGATTTCCTGACCTTCGTAGTCTATTGTGGCGGCGGCTGTGCGGAAGCCACGCCAATATATTTATCGGCTCCGCCGTAATAGAACAGCCATTCGTCTCCCCTCTTGGCCATGCCCTCGACGAAAACAACGTTTGGCACTTGCCCGTTTTTCTCCCATTCTCGTTCTGGCTCGAACACTGACTGGTCGCTCCGGTACAACACCTTGCGAGGATCGTGGCGGTCGAATATCGCAATGCCCGTGCGGTAAACCAGATGGTCATCCGCACCGTTGTAAATCAAAACAATACCGTCGCGGGTGACAATTGGCGGCGGCCCGGGTTCCACAACCCGCGAATCAAATTTCCCCGGGCGTGGCGGCAGTATCGGCTCATCCGTCTCTTCGGTCCAATGCAACAAGTCCGCTGAACTCGACAGTCCCATCTGGTCAGTCTTGTCCTGAGCGGTTCCCAGCCAGTACATCCAGTATTTTCCGGCAATTTTTTCCGGCACGATGGCGCCAGACTTCGTCCAGCCGCGATTCCATTTTCCTTTGTACGCCGGAAGGATCACCCCGAGCCGCTTCCAATGGATCATATCCATCGATTCCGCGAGGCAGAGTTGCGCATCTTTTTTGTTATATGCGGTGTAGGTCAGATAGTAGCGATCGCGTAGTTGTAGTAGTCGCGGATCTTCCACGCCTCCGCCTTTTTCGTAGTCCGATTCCGGGCTGAGCACAGCGCCGTATTTTCGTGTGAAGTGAACTCCGTCGGTGCTTTCCGCGTATCCCAGGCGCGAAGTTCCCGCAGCGTCCTGTGCGCGAAAGAGCATCACAAATTTATTGTCGCGCGCGAGAACTGCCGGATTAAACGTACCTGCGCTTTCCCAATCGGCTCCGGTCGGCGACACGATTGGCGTTTCGCTGACGCGTTTCCAATGGCTGAAGACAGTCTCTATGTGCGATTGAACCGCGATGCCAGGAAAAAGGCAGCAAGCTGCCAGGCCAAAGACGCAGAATCTGAGCGAAAAGCAAAACATCGCATTCTCCGAGGGACTTTCGTTAACTGCGATTGATTGTAATTGGAAAAGAGAGTTGCGGCGACTAACCGAGGGCGCCCTGCAGCACTTCACGGAGCACTTCTTGCTTTTGCGGTTCTAGTTTTTTTCCGCGTGAAGTTAAATAAAAGACGTCGATCGCTTTCTGGCCTTCCGTATCGATCAGCGCTACCTCAATGTTGCAGTCGAGCCGCGCCAGCGCCGATCCCATGTCGTACAGCAATCCCGCGCGATCTTGAGTCACAACTTCCAGCAGCGTGCTGTGCGCGGACGCCGCATCATCGAAGCTGACTCCGGTAGTTACGGCAACCTTCGGCGGGCGAGCCCGGCTGGCCGATTCGCGGCTTTGCAGCAATGGCTCCAGCGCCGCTCTTCCGCCGAGTACATCGCTTAGGCTCGCCTGGAAGCGCTCGACTTCGCTCGGATTTAATTCCAGCGTGCGATGCAGATCGGTAAAGTGAAATGTATCCAGCACCACGCCTGCTGCGTTCGCAAAAGCGTCCGCCTTGATGATGTTCATCCCCCAGGCCGCAAGCACGCCTGCAATGGTGGAAAAAAGTCGCGGACGGTCCGCGGTTAGCAGCGTCAGGGAGAATCCGTGGCGCTCCGCTTTCAATTCCGTCTGCAGCGGCGCGCTGGCAAGCTTCCGGTACAGCAAGAAATGCCCCGCAATCTCTGCCGCCGAATGCACCGCCAGATAGCGCCGCGGGAAACCGTCGAGGAAGCGTTCGATTTCCGTTTTTGGCGCGCCGCCTGCCGCGGACTGAATCTGCTCCAGCAGCGGGCTTTCGTCCGACGCATGCAACCGGTCGCGGTCCAGGCTGCGGCTCAGATGATTTGCTGTTGCCACAAAAAGTTGCCACAACATTTCCGCTTTCCACGGCGTCAACGCTTCCGGATTTACGGCGTGAATATCCGCGTAGGTCAGCAGGCACAGCCGTTGCAATCGCTCCAGTGTGCCCACTGTCGCCGCGAATGCCGAGACTGTCGCCGGATCAAAAATATCGCGCCGTTGCACGGTCGCGGACATATCGAGGTGGTGTTCGATCAAAAATCGTACTTCGGCTTCTTCTTCCGGCGATAGTTCCAGCCTGGAGGCGGCGCTCGCCAGTGCCGTCAAACTCCCTTGCACATGATTTTCCACCGGCATTCCTTTGCCCGTGTCGTGCAGCAGCAACGCAAAAACCAGCAAGTCGCGGCGCTCCTGCATTTTCCAGATGGGTGCGAACGAGGTTCCCCTCGCGTCGGGCGGCTCCGCCAGTGCCTGCAAGTGTTCAATAGTACGCAGCGAATGTTCGTCCACCGTATAGCGATGATAAAAATCGCGTACCACCAGAGAATCGATCGCGCGCATCTCCGGTAATATCTCCATTAAAATTCCCAACCGGTGCATCGGTCGCAACGCCATGCCCGGGTAATCCGCCGCAAGAATCTCTTTCAGCGTGTCCCAACTCATAGTCTGATTTCGCGCGGCAAGCTCCGAATGCGACACCACGTAGTTGATGATGCGCTCGGCGTCGCGGCTCAGCACAATGCCCGAGCGCGCTGACTCAGTGAAAAGGGAATAGACGATTGAGCGGTCTGCCAGGGCCGGCTGGTCCAGAATTTCAAATTGTCCGCTGCGAATCGCAAAATGCGCGCCGCTGGGTGGTTGTTCCGGCCGCGTTACGCTCCTAGCCGCGCTGAACAAACGTTCCCGAAGCGAAACCGGCTGCGCCATCCTCTGATCCAGATATCGCAGCAACTGGCGATTCAGTGTGCGCGCGTGCCGAAAATACAATCGCATCCACTCCGCGGCGTTCCGTTCGATTCCATCGCGCACGGAAAGCGATCGCTTCGCCGCTTCTTCCTGCATCTCGTAAGTCAGTGTGTTGTCGTTGCGCGCGTTGCTGTAGTGCAGCAAGCAGCGAATCGAGCTCTGAAATTCAACCGCATCCCTCGCCGACTCTTCATCCGCGGCCGTGGATCCCCGCAAATCCGGCCGGTCTCCCAAGATCTGCCGCAACCAGAATGCCGCCTGATAATCTCGCAGGCCTCCCGGCGCTTCCTTTACGTTCGGCTCCAGATGAAAAATGGTATTTCCGTAACGCGCCAGCCGTTCTTTCGTCAGGCGATGCAGCTGAAAAAAAAGAAACGAGCGCGATTGCTTTTCGCTGGGTGGCAGGACCCGCTTGTCCAGCTTGTCGAAGAGTTCCTGATCTCCGGAAAGGAATCTGCGATCCAGCAGCGCCAGATGGAACTCCGCGTTGTCTTCTTCAATGCGTTTACATTCGTCGATCGTCCGCCCCGCGCTGCTCACGCGGAATCCCAGGTCCCACATAGTGCGCGAAAATTCGGAAATGAACGGGCGGAACTCCGCTTCGGTTTTTTCGCTCTCGAACAGGAACAGGATGTCCAGATCGGAGAAAGGGAACAGCATCTTGCGGCCGTAGCCGCCCAGCGCCAGCAGCGCCAGTCCTTCGTTGGGCGTATCGTGCACTTTCATTACGTCGCCGAAAATCTGCCGGATGACCTGGTCCGCCAGCTCACACAAAGCGTGTAGCGTCTCTTTGGCGCTCGCTCCCGCATCGAACTTCGCGCGAATCCGCTGGCGTTCCGCTTCAACTTGCGGTGCGACGATATTCAGTGGTTTTGCAGAGCCTGCCATTTTCCTTGCTTGAGGCGGTTCCGGCGGGAAGCCGGGTCGGGTGGCGGTAGACACGAACTCAGAGCGCGCTTTCGCCGCGCTCTTCATTGCGGATGCGGATCGCCTCTTCCACCCGCGATATAAATATTTTACCGTCGCCAATCTTTCCTGTCTTTGCGGTCTTCAGGATTGTGTCCACCACGGTATTCACCAGTTTGTCGGGCAACACCATTTCCAGCTTGATCTTCGGCAGCAGGTCTACCGTGTATTCGCGACCGCGGTACACTTCGGTGTGCCCCTTCTGCCGCCCGTGCCCGCGCACTTCCGTGACCGTCATTCCTTCAATGCCCACTTCGTGCAGCGCGTCCTTCACCGACTCGAACCGTGATGGCTGAATGATGGCTTCCAGTTTCATCATGGATTTTCTGTCTCGCCCTCCGCTGCGTCCCTGCTATTCCGTTCTTCTAGGACTCCAAATAGTAGGCTTCTTCGCCGTGCTGCGATATGTCCAGACCTTCCATTTCCTGCTCTTCGTTAGCCCGGAAGCCCGTAACCAGATCCGTGATTTTCAGAATTACGATGGTGCCGACCAGCGCAAAGCCCCAGGCCACCAGCACGCCTACGAGTTGGTTTCCTACCTGCGCCCAGTGGCCGTCCCGCCCGCCCACTGGATTGTTCGGGCCAAAAATCGGATTAACGATTTGCTGAGCAAAAACGCCCGTAAGCAGCGCGCCAACCGTTCCGCCCGCGCCGTGTACGCCGAAAGCATCTAGTGCGTCATCATACCCGAAGAGCGCCTTCACCCGCGTAACCATAAAGTAGCAAAGCACTCCGGCCGCCAACCCGATCACCATCGCCGGCATCGGCCGCACAAATCCCGCCGCAGGTGTTATCGCAACCAATCCCGCTACTGCTCCAGAAATCGCGCCTAACGCGCTGGCCTTTCCGTTCTTGAACCACTCCGCCACGCTCCAGCCGATCGCCGCAGCCGCTGCGCCTAGGTGCGTCGCCACAAACGCGCTCGCCGCCAGTCCGTTGGCGGCCAGCGCGCTGCCAGCGTTAAATCCAAACCATCCTGCCCATAACAAACACGCGCCAATAAAACTCAACACCAGGCTGTGCGGCGGCATCGGCTGCTTGGGAAAACCGATTCGTTTCCCCATGTACAGTGCGCACACCAAGGCAGAAACGCCGGAAGAAATGTGGACGACGGTTCCACCCGCAAAATCCAGACACGGGAATCTTCCGCCTGCCGCATTCAGGAAGCCGCCTTTGCCCCACACCATATGCGCCAGCGGCGCGTATACGACAAAAAACCACAGCGTCATGAACAGCACGGTTCCACTGAACTTCATCCGTTCCGCGGTTGCGCCAGTGATCAGCGCCGGAGTAATCACGGCGAACATCATCTGGTAGATCATGAATGTCAGGTGCGGAATCGTTCCTGCATAGTCCAGGTTCGGTTCCATGCCCACGCCGCGCAGGAACGCGTGCGAAAAATTGCCGATGATTGGCCCATCGCCGCCGAAAGCCAGGCTGTATCCCACTAGCGCCCACAGCACGCTGATCAGCCCCATCATCGCGAAGCTCTGCATCATGATGGCCAGCGTGTTCTTGCGCCGCACCAGCCCGCCGTAGAAAAGTGCTAGTCCGGGACCGGTCATCATCAACACTAGCGCCGCGCTGGTCAGCATCCACGCGTTGTCGCCGGCGGCCTGCGCTGCCGTAACGCGCTGGTCCAGCTGAGCCAGTCTGTCGCTCACTTCCTTCGAAGTCTGTGGTGATGCTGCACTTGCGGAGGCGGGAGAACTCGTGGCGGGAGCCTGTTGCGCAGGAAGGGGAAGCGCCAGTAGGAAAAGACCGATCGCAAACCAACTACACAACGCTGCACGTTTCATCACTCGTTGCACTCCGCTGCATTGGAATTGCACTACCGGGGACCGCCCATCTGGCATGCGGCATTATACGCACCCACCGCTATCCCCTGACTCCGAAATTTTGATTACACCTATCCATTTTTCCGATTGAGCAGATCCCATTCGCCTTCTCTGCGTCTCCTCTTCTCATCCTCTGCGATAATCGTTTTCTGTCTTTCCTTCCTTCTATCCGTGCTTCGCTCGGTTATTTCTCGCTCCTCCACCCCGCCTTCAACTCGCTCACATAACGATCCGCATCCCGCGTCGGCCGTGGAATTCGCGGCCCGTTACAAACCGAAAGCGTCAACCGCAACGCCGTCTCCAGCGAAATCCGGTGCCCCTGCGAAATGTACATTGGTTTCACTCCTGTGCGTGTCCGCAAGGCGGCGCCAATTCTCTCTTCGCCATCGAGCATCGGCGTCCATTCGCCTTTTTCATTTCCGAGCGGCTCAGGCTTGCCGATCAAAATGCTCTTTGCGCACCCGATCGTTGGTCGGTCCAGCACGATCCCAAGATGCGTAGCCAGCCCCATCCGCCGCGGATGCGCATATCCTTGCCCATCGCAAAACATCAAATCCGGCATCTGGTGCAGTTTGCCAAGCGCGGCCAGCAGTGCCGGAATCTCGCGAAAACTCAAAAATCCCGGAACATAGGGAAATTGCAAGCGTACTTCCGCGTGCGCCCGCTGCAATTCCAGCATTTCTGGATATTTGTAAAGCACCACTGCCGCAATCGCGCGATTTGCCTCTCTCAGCGCCGTCCATCTGTTCCGGCTGGCCTCAAACCCCTGCGAGCCCGTCAGCACAAATGCGGCATCCAATCCCGCCACCGTCCGAATCCCTTCGAACCGGTCCCCGCCTACCCACTTTTCCCGCAATTTCTCCTGAATCTTCCGAGCCTCCGCGATACCGATATCCCATTTGTGCGTCATTCCCAATCTCATTGCCAGTACTGCCTCGCCTCGTCGTATAATGCCGTCTTGCATCATCCGGGTTTTCAGGGTTTGTTTTGTAAACCCTGACATAACTAGAGTTTCATGGGTTGTTCTTACAAGCCCTGAAATATGGAAGTTGTTCTTACAAGCCTGACATAAAAAGGGTTTCATGGCTTGTACTTGCAAGCCCCAGATATACAGCTTGTTTTACAAACCCTGAGATAAAAATGACCCAACACGCTCCCATTGAAATTAACGTCCGCAAACAAGACGGCGTACACATTTTTGACGTTCACGGCCGCCTCACCATCGGCGATTCCAGTGACCAGCTCACCACTGCGCTGACCACTGTTCTCCAGGACGGAGCGCGCAAGGTCATTATCGATCTCAACGGGGTACCGCAAATCGATAGCTCCGGCATCTCTACACTCGTCCGCATGTCTGTCTCCCTCGGCCGCGAAGGTGGCATGCTTCATCTCATCTGTAAACCCGGCCGCGTCCTCGACGCCCTCACCGTCACCCGCCTGGTCGAAGCCATCCCCACCTTCGACTCCCTAGCCAAAGCCTCCAAGTTCAGCTAGTGGCGCGCTGAGTCCATTCGCGACACGAACCGCGAAGTCATCTCGTTCGCAGCATCGTTCTTTCATGCTATTTTTTCGCAATGCTCTACTCGCGGTTAGCACTCTTTCGAGGTTTCCTTCTCATTTCGGGTTGTTTGCTCTGCGCAGAGACCGCCTCCGCACAATTAGACAAGCTTGACAACCTCGCGTCCGGAATCAGCAAAGAACTGAAGCCTTTAAAACCCCACCTTGTCGCGGTCCTCGACTTCCGGCCTCCCTACGGCAGCACCATGCCGCAAGCCCACTACTTTGCGGTGATCCTTTCCAGCTGCCTGGAAGGTCGTGCGAAGAATAAATTTGCCGTGGCGAATCACGCCGCCTTTGACAAAGACTTGGAGAAATTGCAGGTCACAGTGCAGTCACTGGCGCCGGGCACCGAAAATTTCCGGTCCGCTGCTTCCCATATCGGAGCGGACATCCTGCTCACTGGAACCATCGAAAAGCGGAACGATTCGTATGTTCTTCAAATAACCCCGGTTCGTGTGCCTGATGGCATAGTCCTCGCCACTCACAGTCAAACCATTGTGGCCAGCGACTTCCTCGACAGCTTCGTCACACCATTCCCGGCGGATGTTGCCCACGCGGACAACAAACACAAAGCCGACATGGAACGCATCACCATGCCCAGTTGCGTCCACTGCCCGGATCCTTCCTACAACGACCTCGCTCGACGGAACAAGATTAACGGTGCATCGGTGCTTGAAGTTTTGATTTCGCCTGCTGGAGTAGCCCAGCAAATTCGCCCGGTTCGATTGCTTGGCTACGGATTGGACGAACAAGCTTACGATGTAATTAAAACATGGAGATTCAAAGCAGTCACATTAAAAGCAGACGGCACGCCCGTGCCCGCAATCGTCATGATTGAAGTTACCTTCCGTCTGTATTGAGCGCGTCTTTACTGACTACCGGTTCTACCCGCTCTTCTTCAACTCAGCCAACACCAATTTCGCCACTTCCTTCAACGTCTCAAACACTCCGGCTCCGGAAATCGCCACACCTTCCAGCACCGGCTCGCCCTTTTTCTGCAAATGTTTCGTCAACACATCCACCGGCAGCGCATTTGGCAAATCGCGTTTGTTCAATTGCAGGACGTAAGGAATCGTGTCGAACTTCAGATTGTGCTCTTTCAAATGTTCGTGCAGGTTTTCCTGAGTTTCGAAATTCGCGTCCAGCCGCTCTTCCTGGGAATCCGCCACGAATACCACGCCGTCCGCGCCTTTCAAAATTAATTTGCGGCTGGCCTCATAGAACACCTGCCCAGGCACGGTATACAAATGAAAGCGCGTCTTGAACCCACGCACTGTTCCCAGATCCAACGGCAAAAAATCGAAAAACAGCGTACGGTCGGTTTCCGTAGCCAGTGAAACCATTTTTCCTTTTTGATTTTGCCCCGTGTGGTCGTAGATCCACTGCAGGTTGGCGGTCTTTCCGCCCAGACCCGGACCGTAGTACACCAGCTTGCAGTTAATTTCGCGCGCAGGAAAATTGATGAAAGGCACTTGTCTTAACCCGTTTTAGTTCCAAGACTTATAGCACACGCCTCACGCTCGCACCAACTTCGAGCCAATGGTCGTACTAACAAATGGTCGTACCAAAGCATCATTCCCAGGGCTCCGCGCCCGAGGAATCCCTCTTTGGTTGTAGGATCATCGTGTCAAGCTTCTCTCGCAGTCCGCAGTACTCTAGTAGTCTCCGTGACAAAGCCCGGCCCAGCACAGCCTATTTTTCGCTCCTGCTTCCGTCTGGTAACGCCATTCCCGGTTCAGTTCGCTCAATAGACGTGAATTTCGGATCCAGCTCTTCGGACCCGCCAAACCGTTCCGAACTCAGTCACAACGATGGTTGAATGATTCTTCTGGATGCTCTTAACTCCGAACACTAGAGAACAGGGTACAATAACTCCACCTCGCACTCGCGCGAATAGGCGGACATGGCTGGTCCTCCAAGCGCAATTTTGTCGACCGAAAAACCTTGCACTGGTTGGACTCCAAAAACCGCCGCGAACTGCACTAAATCACTTGGAAGAAAATTGCCCATGGACGGCGCGGCGAGAACGGAGGGGAGAACCCGGAATAAGTCCGCTCGTCCTGTCCCGTTATCTACACTCATCGTAACTTCATTGAACCTGTATAGCAGCCCGCGCAGCTTACCTGTGTTCGTTAAGGAGCATTGCATCGTCCAGAAGACCGGCTGAGATGACGAGGGTATGCGTAGTTCCTCGCCGAACCGCAATCGTTCATGCGCTAAGGTTTCGAATCGCGTAAAACGCGGAACTGCGCGCCTTTCCAGAAGCAGATTGTACTTTCCCAGCATTCGGGTGTCGTACCAGCGGTACACCTCAATCCACATAGCCGGTGTTTCCGTCCATGGGTGACGACCATCGATGGCGAAACCGTCAAAAACTAGAAATCGTGGACCTTTGTCTCGGATCCATTCTGCATTCAAGCTGTCTAAATATGGTGTGTATGCGGAGTATCGTTGCAACACCGGGTACAGCACTAAATTAAGGTCGTCCACCACAGCATTACTGTATCCGACCGAAAGTGACGCGACCGGCTCGTGCTGCACAATCGCCTTGATCTCGGGCTCCAGTCTGTTCTCGGCTGAATAGGTTTGTTGCGATATGGCATTCAGTTCCCGCCGCAAATTGGCGAGGTGTACCGTACGCCAAGCGAGAAGCGGCGCATTGATACCCGTAACTCTGAGGATCGCAGCTTTTTGCCCCAGTTCCGCCACGTAAACCTGATAGACAACCGGGAGCATGACCGCCGCGATCGCCGTTAAGCCTATGGTGCGCCACTTGTCCATGGCCGTGGCAAGCGCCACTAGCCCTATTGCAACGGCCACAAAACCGAAGAGATACACAATATGCGAATCCTGGCGCACAAGGGCGTGCTTGATGTTTACGAGTAGCGGCACGGCAAATAACAGGCTGAGGAACAGTGCTGTCCGTCGGTCGAGTTTCGCCAGAAGGATAATCGCGAGCGCCAGAAGACCTACCGCCCCAAACACGGCCTGCACCCATCGGCTGCTACCCGGCAGAACCATTGCAAGGTTGTATCCGTTTGCCAGTTCGAAACTCGATCTAATATATGCCGCAAACGCAGGCAACGATCTGATCGAGATCCAGTAACCCATTCCCGCAACGAATGCTGGCACGGTCGCGGCGATTACGATGTCGCGCCGCGCTCCCAATCCGCCGTGGAACGCACGGGCAATAACAAACCCGGCCAGCAGGCCACAGACCAGCATTACACCAACGAATTGGATCAGCGGAACCATGCCCAACATGACCAGGGCGATAAGATAGCGGCTTATGCCTCCACGCAGGTGGAATTGCACCAACAGAATCAGTCCGCCAACGAATAACAGGCTCGCCGCAGGTAGCGCGTTCGGCAGGTGGTGGTACTGAGGCCCCGAGAGCCCAACGAAAAGAGAGAACAGAGCTAAATTTTTCAGCGGTACATATCCGCGGAAGAACACATCCCAAAGGACGGCACACAATAATATCCAAAGCGCCACCTGAAAAAGCGATCCGGCAGCGAGATGGTTTCCGATGTCCATGGGAGCCGCAAGGTATGCCAACGGTCCCGAGGTCCAAGCGATGTCACGACCGAACACCAGGTGATGGGTGGCACCGTAATTCAGGGCAAAAACCCAGGTACTGTCCACTTCGCTCAAATTAAATGGCCAGTATCGGATCGGGCAAAGAACCATTAGCAAATATACGAACAAGAGCCAGCGCGCCGCGTATTTCACTGCATCAAATAGATTTTTTGGAGGGAAATCTTTGAACATTCTACGTAGAACCCCAAAATATGCCGCGCCCCAACAGTCTCCGCGACAACCCTATTCGCGCACAGCCTATTTTTTCGCTTCTGCTCCCGTCTGGTAACGATTCCCCAATTCGTCGCTCAGTATCCGGTGGTCGTCGGACTGTTCTGCAGTCCCAAATCGCAACTCCCGGAACATCCCTTGCGCTCAGCCATTTTTAACATTGCAAATGTTTATCGGCATGACAGCGAGCATCGGCCTACTCCGACAGCTTAACCCTTTTCTTTTGATAGACTTGCACACGGTGTGTTTGCTAAAGCATAACCATATTATTTTCAGATACTTGCGAACACTCGAAGAGAAGATACCGGGATGGCACACCGGCAACACTCCTTCGAGCTCGTTCTCGCTCGGCTACATTTCTCCACGCGTTGACGCCTCACAACTCCTCTGCTAGAGTGCCTCGCATGGTTAAGGCGAAAAAGTCCCCGTCAGGCTCGGTCGCTCGCGGCAAAGCCTCTTCCAAGCCACAGAAAAGAAAGCCATTAGCTCCGGCTCACCCACCGCAACGCGGTGGAGTAGAAATGGTCGATCCTCGCGTTCAGGCACAAATGAAGATTTACGACGAGGCGCTTGGTCTGTTCCATCAGCAGAAATTTCAACGCGCCAAGCAAGAGCTGGAAAAAGTGATCGAAGGTCCCAGCAAAGAACTTGCCGACCGCGCCCGCATGCACATCAAGATCGCCGAACAGCGCATGAAGCCTTCGCAGGAACAGAATCCGCGCACCTTTGAAGAGCATTATCAGCGCGGGGTGGCGATGATGAACCTCGGTCGCTGGGACGATGCGCGCGAAAGTTTGGACAAGGCGCGCAAACTCGCGCCAAAAGCCGATCACATCGTGTACGCGCTTGCCGCGCTCGATTGTCTCACCGGCGAAGCCGACGCGGCGCTGGCCAATCTGAAAATCGCGATCGAGTTGCGCGGCGCCAATCGCTACCACGCCCGCAACGACGAGGATTTTGCCTTCCTGCAGGAAGATCCCCGCTTCACCGAACTGCTCTATCCGGAAAAAGACGGAGGCTACTAGCGTTGTATCGTGCTGCGATATATTCGACACACTTTTTTTGTCAATTTCATCCCGGCAACCTTCGGTCGCATTTCTTCTTCTTACTAACGTGAAGTCAGTCGTACACTTTCTGGCGTCCTTGTGAAAAAACAAACTCGCCGATCTTTTCCGTCAGCGCAGGGAATTCGGGTGGTCGCTCTTGGCGGTGGTACCGGCCTTTCCGCGCTTCTTCGCGGACTTAAGTTGCATGTCGTCGCGCGCCATGATCCTTATCCCACGGCCAAGCGGCCCATCGTAGATCTGGCTGCAATCGTGACCGTCACCGATGACGGCGGCAGCTCCGGCCGCCTGCGACGGGAAAATCGCGTCCTCCCTCCAGGGGATATTCGCAATTGCATGGTGGCGCTTTCCAAGGACGAAGCGCTGCTCAGCCGCTTGTTTCAATACCGCTTCAGCGCCGGCCGAGGGCTCGCCGGGCACAATTTCGGGAATCTATTTCTCGCCGCTCTCACGCACATTACCGGAGATTTTGCCGAAGCCGTTCGCGTCTCCAGCCGCGTGCTGGCCATTCGCGGGCGCATTTTCCCTTCGACTGTTTCCAACGTGACGCTCAAAGCCGTCTTGGAAAATGGTAAGCGCGTGCACGGCGAAACCCGCATCACCGCCAGCCGTTTTCCGATTCGCAAGTTAATGTTGGTCCCGCGGAACGTCCGGCCGCTTTCCGAAGCAATCGACGCGATTCGCGAAGCCGACCTGATTTTGATCGGCCCGGGCTCGCTCTACACCAGTATTCTTCCGAATCTTTTGATCCCGGATATCGCGCGCGCCATCGCGCATTCGCGCGCGCCGCGCGTGTACATCGCAAACTTGATGACGCAGCCCGGCGAAACCACGGACTATTCCGTCGCGGAGCACCTGCGCGCAATCCAAAGCCACGTCAAGCCGCGCATCGTCGATCTTGTCGTCGCAAATCGGCAAAAAGTTTCGCCCGCGGTTGCGCGCCGGTATCGCAAACAGGGCGCGTCGCAAGTCATGGTAGACGCCGACGGCCTGCGTAAATCCGGGGTGCAATTGCTTCTGGGAAATTTGCTCCAGGAACACGACAAAATCCGCCACGATTCGGCACGCCTCGCGCGGTTGCTGCTGGAAGAGTTTTCTCCGTACCGCAAAAAATAATGCGCGCACAGGCTACTGGATCTTCCCGCGAATCACGGTGATCGAAGCTCGCGGCAGAAGAAAAGTACCACCAGGCTTCGCTTGTAACGACGAGACTGCGGGCGGCCCGTCCGGGTCGGCGTGACTTTTCGCACCTTCGGGATGCCAGACATATTGCTCAGCGCCGAACGTTGTGACCGAGACTTTGCCCGTAAATCGTTGCGTAACGCTTGCGCCGCCGGCTGCAAATTGAATTCCGACGGCGTGCGCGTTCGCGGAGTCTTTGTTCACTAGCAAAACGGACCAGTCGCCGTCGGGCTGCAAGGCTGCATACGCTGTAACTATAATATTGCCTGCGTTGTCGGTCAGGTCCGACGCGGCGGGATAAAATCGGTGAATTCCCGCGCCATGTTTCAGCCAATCTAGATTGATCATGTGGCTTGCAAAATACTGAGCGGTGTATTGTTTGATGTTCAGATCTTCGTCGGCTACGAAATTTCCGTAAGTGCTGTAGCCGTGGCATCCGGCGCGTAATGTTTCCGGCTGAATCGGTGAATGGTAATACACGGCCCCGCCACCAGCGAACTGCAGGAACGATCCCACGCTGTCGGCCAGCCACAACGCGGCGAACACGTCCTGCATCGGTTCGGTCAGTTCCCACGACAAATTGCTTTCCGTATTCATGAGCGGAATACTTTCCGGTACGCCATCCTCACGCCACGCGCGGAGAACGGCGCGCGTCCTCTCCGGTTCGCGATACAAATCGCTCCAATTCACATCGCACGGCGGAATCGGATAGTGTTCGAACGAAACGAACGCGAGATCGTCAAGCCGGTTATGCGCTTTCAGGTACTCGACGAATCGTCCCAGCCACGACGTTTTTCCATTCGCGTCAGGCCACGTCTTGATGTCTTCATTCACGCCTTCGAACACCGGGCCGCCGAGTTGCAATCGCGGATCAATTCTATGTAGCGCGCTTGCCCATTGCAGATAAAGCGCCGCGTAATCTTCCGGCAACATGTACTGGCCGTCAGGCTCTTCGCCAATTTCGACATACGAAATGGGATAGCCCCGCTTGCGCAGATAAGATAATTCGGCAGCGCTGTCTTCTGGAGTTCCGTAAACCACGGACACGGGAATCATGGCAGGCAAACGATTGGCGTAGCCGCTGGTGAAAAAAAGATCAAACCCGGTCTGGATTGCGCGCGTGTCCAAATCCGTTTCTGAATGCCAGGGATCGATGGAAGAAACCAGCGTGACGGTTTGGTTTTCTCCTGGCGCATGTTTTACGAGATCGATAAATTTTCCATCACTGGAAAAATTTCCTGCAAACACTTCGCTTGCGGCATAGCCAACACAGTTTCGCGGATCGGCCGGTCCGTGCGTGTTGCAGGTGTTCGACGACTCGCTCATCCAGACGCGGATGAAGCGCGTGCTCACCGGTTCGGATGCGAGCCGCATGATTGGCGAGCCGCCCTGCGAGTTTGCAAGTTCGCCTTGCGGGAAATTCAACCATTCGCCGGAAACCGGCTTGTTCATGGCATCGTCGCTGCCCAGCCAATATTGGACGCTAAAGGTTTTTGCATGGGGTTCGGCCCATGCGATGCGCACGGCCTCGATAGGCTGCGGCGAGCCAAAATCAATCACGATCCACTGTGGATGGCGCAAATCACTTTCGCCCGTAAATCGCGACGACAGATAGGGATTGCTTTTCCAGTAAGTCGTTGCGTCGCCGTCCGTCAGGCGCGAATAACCGTGCGAAGCGCCACCGTTGCGGGTATTGCCGCGGTGCGGCAACGGGTAGCCGTAAGAAACACGCAGCGTGTCTTTGGGCTCGGCGCTTCCCGTGAAATAGCCGCTCTGGTGTTCGGCGTCGCTCCAAGAACCATTGGGATTCCAATGCCACGCGGCAATGGTCAGTTCAGTGTTCTGGCGGTAGGTGATGGGACCCCAGCCGGCGGAAAGCGATGCTTTGACGGTTTCCGGGTGGAAAACTTTTTCGAATTGCCGGGCGGGCAGAATATCGAGCGAAGTCCCGAGCGCGAGGTCAGGGTCGAACGGAATAGCTTTGTCCGCGGAAATGTCCACGCGCACGGTTTGCGCGGCGGCGGTAGCTGCGACCGCCAGAAGCGCAGAAAAAGAAAGCAAGCAGCGAACCAGCAGCGACCGCATTCACGCCTCGCCAAAAGTTTTTACGACTAAAACTCAACCTGTGCAGACTGACTTCCGCCGAATTACGTTACGTCCGATTTGCAAGGCTGCCAAGCAAAAAACGACGAGAAGCAAAAAGTTGCTTGGTTGGCTGCGCGTGCACATCCTGCTAAATTCGATTAGTCAGACCGGTCATGGAGAGAATGCGAAGTTAAGCATAATTTGTGTTCTTCGAGGCGGGCAATGTCCACATTTGGTTTGATCGATTATAGAGATGCAAGTCCGGAAGTACGCGCCGTTTACGACGACATTATGGCCACGCGCAAAACCGATTGGATAAACAATTTCTGGAAGGCGATTGCGCACGATCCCGCTCTTTTGCGGCGCACCTGGGAAGACATTAAGGAAATCATGGCGCCCGGCGCTCTGGATCCGCTGACCAAGGAACTAATCTATGTCGCGGTAAGCGTCACCAACAATTGTCAGTACTGCATCGCGTCACACACATCGTCGGCAGTGAAGAAAGGCATGACACCGGCGATGTTCAAGGAGTTGCAAGCGGTGATCGGCATGGCGAACGAAACCAACAAACTGGTGACGGGTTATCAGGTGGCCATCGACGAACAGTTCAAGTTGCCGTTCGGACCGGCGGAATAAGCACGCGGCTTAGGTACCAGCGGTCGCCCAACGACACGCGAGTAGTCGGTTCGAAAGTTGAGATCCTTCGCCCGCCTCCCGCGGGCTCAGGATGACAACCTCGCGTGTCGCATTCACTAGCGAATCCGCAGGATCATGTGATCTTCGTCAACGTAGGCGGAGCCCACTTTCAGTGCGTTCGATTCGGTGCCGAAAGTTTCGAATCCGAAAGACCGGTAAAGTTTTCTCGCCGCGGTTTGAGATGTGGCCACTGTCAACAACACTTGTTGCAGAGTGGGATCCTGCCTGGCGTTTTCCAACAGAGCGGCGATCAGAGCTTTTCCAACGCCCTTTCCTCTGTGCGCCGCGGACACATAGACGGCATAAATGCGCCCCTTATGTCTTTCTTTTAGCCCGGTCTCGCGCATGAAAGTTGCAGTGCCGATGAGGTTTCCGTTTTCGAAGGCTCCGAGATTGCAATTGCCTTTGCCTACGTCGCGGAATCGCGCCGCGATCGTTTCCACGGAAGTCGCCCGGTGCTCTTCAACCGCTTTGCCAAAAGCGAATGGCTCGGCCTGCAGAGCTTCCAGCCGGACCTGCCACCACGAGCCAGCGTCGCTTTCGATCAGTGAGCGAATTTCCATCGCTTCCATTTTATCGGGAATTTCAACACCAGGTCGCGAAAGTGTTTTTTCCCTCGACCACCCACTTGTTTGTGAAATGAAAATCAAAATGCCCACCTGTCCGTCGGTACAGGTGTTTCCTTGGTAGTACGCGCGTACTATCGCGACTCCAACCACGCACGGCCAACCTATAAAGGATAGGCGGCGTGGAGTTCTTCCTCGGGGACCGCCCAACAAATTCGCAAGGGCAAGCAGGTAGGCATGGCGCCAATCACAAAAGAACCAGAAATACTGAGTTCGGCGCAGTCGAGCACGGGAACGACGCCGCCAGCCGGTACAAAGTCGCAGCCCGCCGCAGCGGAAATTCCCGTGACCGTGAACGGCGCCCGCAGCGTCGAGGGCACCGACCGTCGCGAGCCATTTTCAGAAAAAACGCAAACGGTACTGGTTTTCGCCAATGGCGGGGTGATTCGCCTTTCGTCGCCGGTCTCCTCGGGACAATTGCTCTTTTTGACCAACGAAAAATCAAGAAAAGAAGTTGTTTGCCAGGTGGTGAAATCCAAGAACTACACTAGCGTGAGCGGGTACGTCGAATTGGAGTTCACGGAAGCTTCGCCAGGATTCTGGGGAGTGCGATTTCCCCCAAGCGAAGCTCCAGCGAGCGTTTCTAACGTTGCGAAACCCGCGCTCACGATTCCGCCGCCTGCGCTGAAGCCGGTGGAAGAAACAACCACAAAAACGAACGCAACGAAGCCACCCGCGCCGGTCTCGGCAAACACAATTTCACCAGCGGTTACACAGACCGCGCCACGTCGTTCGCAGCAACTTCCACAGCAATCACCGGCTAGCCCCGCCGACAAACGCACGGATTCCAAGCCTGCTGTCGTGGCAAACCAAGAGCGTTTATCGACCGCGCCGAAGATTCCCACACTATCGGAATTTTTAACTCACGGCGAGTCGGGCCTGGAACTGAAACCTGAACGGGTGAGGCCAGTTACCCAGAATGTGCGACAGGCGCAACCGTCAACGATCGCAGCACCGGCCAAGACCGCGAGCGATGAAGAGAAAAAAGAATCGCTGACCAGGTTACTCGTTCCGGCGCCAGTACGGGAAAATCCCGCGCCCGGCACGTACACCTTCGATTTTGCCGCCGATGAAGTAAAAATTCCGGCGTGGCTGGAACCTCTTGCTCGGAATTCCTCGACCACTTCCGCATCACTTGAAACGAGAATGCCCGCAACTGACGAACAGGACGCGAACGCGCTGGAGCCAAACCCGGTCTTGGCGGAACCTGTGGAGACGTTTACGTCGAATTCCGATTCGGATGAGCGCCAGAAGTTCGAATCACTTTCGCCGGAAGGTGCCGCACAGGATTCAGATTCAAACCAAGAAGCTGTATTCACGCTCTCTGGCTACGGACCTGGGCCAAATTTCGGTTCGGGGTTGGCCCTTGACGAAAAGCCTGAAGCCGCAGACAGTTCGCACGGATCGGGTGCAGGATTGAAATTCGGATTGCTCGCGGCCGGATTGTTGCTCGCAGCGGGTGGCGGCTGGTATTGGTATTCGAACCAACCGCGCAATGTCACGGCGAACGGAACCACCGCAGCGGCAGCGAGCTCTGGCACAACTGCAGGAAACGAAGCTTCGCTTACAAGTCCGAACGGATCATCGTCGAACGGGACATCGTCGCCAACCGGCAAGCCGAATCCTTCCACTAACGTGGTGAACGCGGACGCGAACCGTTCCGCGACAAATCCACAAACAATTCGTACAGGCGACAAGGGATTTTCAGCTACGCCAAACGGACTTTCCAAACCTGCTGCAACCAGCGACCGTGTTGAGACGCCCTCTGCGCCCGCCCGGAAATCTCCGGCCGAGCCGACGCCGCCAGCTGTAATCGAGCCGGAGAAAAAGCCGACGTTGGGTCGGGTGCGATTGGCAGCGCCAGTAGTTGGCCGCCGCGATTTGGCCTCCGACAATAATAATGTTGCAGACGCAGCACCAGCGCTTGGTAGCGGCGGAGTTACAGCGGGTGATTCGGGCACCGTGAACCGGCGGCGACGTAAAGCCGGCGCGGCTACTTTCCTCTGTCGCCCCCGCGTACCCGCAGATGGCGCGAAATCAACACGTAAGCGGCGACGTAAAAATCGACGCGTTAATAGATGCAAACGGCCACGTCTCGGGAATGAAAATAATTTCCGGGCCGGCGTTGTTGCACCAAGCTGCCCAGGATGCAGTGCGGCAGTGGAAGTATCAGCCAGCTACATTGAATGGCCAGTCTATGCCCATGCATCTTATTGTGACCGTGCAATTCAAATTGCAATAGAATTCGCCGGCTTACATCGTCAACACGACCCGGAATTGCGCGTGGCCGCTGAGCATAGGCTTCGCCGGCTTTTTCCAACGGAAATTTTTCGATCATTGGGCGACGCCAGTAAGCGCTGCGAAACGTATAGTGTCCTCGGAGTCGCTGGGAGTGCCGGAAGCCCAGCCCTGTACGCGCTTGCGGCCGTTGCTGAGAGCCGCGCCGGGAATTTCAAGGGGCGTCATATCCGCGCCGACGACCAGCAGCGAACCGTTGCGGCCAAGTCCCTGAAAAATTTCCGACATGGCCTTGGAACTCGGGGCAGTGGCGAGAATGACGCTCGCGCCACCCAACTTCTTCAACTCCTCGGCAGCGCTAACCGCCTTACTGTCTATCTAGTGATGCGCGCCAAGTTTTTTCGCGAGCACGGCATTTTCAGGGCCGCGTCCGACAGCCGCTACGCGATAGCCAAATTTGTTCGCGAATTGGATGCCGAGATGGCCAAGCCCGCCGATACCCTGCACAGCGACGAGATCGCCGGGACCGGCTGCGCTGTGACGAAACGAATTTAAAGTAGCAATTCCGGCACATAGAAGCGGGCGGCTTCGGCAGGTTCCAGTCCATCCGGAATGCGCGCAACGGCTTCGATGGGCGCAAGCATATATTCCTGATAGCCGCCGTCGTAAGTTATGCCAGTAATCTTCGTGGTTTCACAATTGGCGAAATCTCCGCGCGGCATGCGGAACAAGTGTTGTCCTGGCCGCCGTGCCAGCCCACACCGGCGCGAACGCCTTTTTTCCAAGTCGAGACTCCGGAGCCGACTTCGTCAATGACCCCGGCAACTTCGTGATCTGGAATAACGTGGAAATTGCAGGCCCGGCCACAAGCCTTCCTTGGTGTAGAGATCGCAGGGGCAAACGCCACAGGCCTGTACCTTGATACGGACCTGACCTGGTCCCGGAGACGGAATATCCCGCTCGACAAGTTCAAAGTCCCCTTTCGCTTTAGAAATTTGCGCAACTCTCATCTTGGTCATTTTATGCTGACCGCCGTCGGATTTAGTTGGGAGTTGCCGCCTATTCGATGCAGGGAGTTTTGTGCAAATTGTGCCGACGAAAAGCTGGTCAGAACGAGACGTTTTTGAGTGGCGAAATATCGCGAGATGGAGATTCTTCGGCCGAAATGGAGATGGCAAGAGCTTCACGCAGATCGCGAAGCTTAGGAGGTTTGGGCAGAACTCGATCGACATAAGGAGGAATATCGCCTTCGGCGACCAGGCGTTGTCCCCAGCCAGTGAGAAGAATTACCGGCGTGGATTTCGCAGCGGCTTTGACGGAGCTTGCGACAGTACGGCCGTCCACACGCGGCATGCCGAGATCCGTGATTACCACGGCGAACGGGTTGTGTTGGGCGAGCGCTGCACAGAAAGTGTCGATGCCCGCTTGACCACCATTTGCGGCGACCACTTGGTGACCGTCGTTTTCGAGAATGTCGGTCAGTGTTTTCAGCAGGAGAGGGTCGTCGTCCACCACCAGCACGCGTTTTCTGGAGAGTATTTTGCCAGGGCCGTCGGACTGCGCGGCGACCGTTTCCATTGGAGAAGCCGCGGCGAAGGTCAGACGAATCGTGCTGCCGTTGCCGACGCTGCTTTCGATTTCAATATCCGCGCTGTGGCGCTGAACCACGCCATAGACCATGGCTAGACCGAGGCCGGTACCGCGTTCACCCTTGGTGGTGAAAAATGGTTCGAAACAGCGGCGGCGTGTTTCGTCATCCATACCGACCCCGGTGTCGCAGACTTCGACGGCAACCATGTCGGGCGCTGGATGAGCGGAAGTCCGCGCGGATGGCTGTGGCGAGCGCGTGGCGCGGGTGCGCACCGTCAGCGTGCCGCCGAGGGGCATGGCGTCTACGGCGTTGAAGACAAGATTGATGAGCGCTTCACGAATTTCGCTTTCAACTCCCATGATGGCTGGTGGGTTTAGCGCAAGCTCACTGCGCATTTCGATGCTGATGCCTCGCTGCATTGGCATATTGCTCCAGCGCGCGCGAGTCATATCCGAGACCTGTTGGACTAGGTCATTGATTTGCAGCGGGGCCAGCGTCAATTGAGGCTCGCGCTGGCGGGAGAACTCGCGCATGCGGGAAACGGTTTTTGCGACGTCATCCGCGGCGCGCTGAATCATTTCCAGATGCTTGCGAGTCTGAGGAGTGAGTGATGCTTCCTTTTCCAGCAGCATTTCCGTGTACAGGACCATTGGAGAGATGGCGTTGTTAATGTCGTGTGCAATGCCACTGGCCATCTGACCGAGCGCGCGCAACCGCTCCTGCTGCAGGACAGCTTGCTGCGTCCGCCGCAAATCGTCGTAGGCTTCCTGTAAAGAAGCGTGTAGCTGCGCCTGGTGAGCAGCCAGCGCGACATGCTCGCTTAATTGACGCAGAAATTCGCATTCGGCGCTGCTGAAGCCGTTCGCTTTCCGGCGCGCTGCGACAAACACGCCGAAAACTCTGCTTTCGACAAGTAGCGGCGCAATCACCAGGGAACGCAAGCCGGCATTGCACAGATTTTGCGGGAACGGCATCCTTATTTCCGCGACGTCGGGTTCGTAGACCAGATTTCCCTGTACGCAGCGGCTTAGGCCATTGGCGTCAATCGGAATGCGGGCTTGTTCGGTGAACGCCAATTCGAAAGCCAGCGTCTGGCCGGCCGCAACATGGATCACGGTAAGCTCGTCCCGGGCCGCGTCGTAATCGCAGATGCAGCCAAAGTCGAAAGCGAGATTTTCCTCGAGAGTATGCAAGACAACCTGATAAATGCTGCGCAAGTCTTCTCTTCCGCCGATGGCGCGCGTGATCTGATGAAGCAGGTTCAGCTTTTCCAACTGATCACGGACTTTGCTTTCCGCGAGACCGCGCTTGAAATCGCTGCTTCGCAGAAGAGCGGCATTCGCCCAGATGAGCGCGCCAAAAATGAGTACGTTCGCCAGCGCGAACAGGGAGATTCCTGCTTCGGTGCCGTACCAACCAGCACGCTGCCCTTGCAAACGGAGCCACCCGATTACGAGAGGCATGACCGAGACTGCGGGGATGAGCCTGCGCGCAATGGTCCCAGCAGGACCGCCGTCCGTAAGCAAAGCCACGAGACCAATCTCAGGACCTGTGCAAAGAATCCCCGTGCTGAGCAAGAGGAAGCAGAGCGCCGTGTGAACCGCCATCTGGGTGTACGGCAGGAGGGGTTGCCCGCCATATAAGTAATGGCTGAAGCCAAGCCAGGCAACCAGTCCGGCAAGCAGGGCCAGAGCTTGAAATAACCGTGCGAAACGCGCGGTGCGTGACAGCAACAGCGCTCCGCCAAGCAAGAAAAATGCAGTCGAAGTAGCGGGCGACATGCGCGCCGGCGAAGGGCCCGGAAAAGCTTCGTGAAAACCAAGTCGATCGATGCCCGGATCCCAGCCCAAAGCATAAAACGTTAGCCAAAGCGCGGCGGATGCGACGACAACGGTCACCAAGACAAAAAAGAGCCAGGGGTCGAGTGGTTTCAGCCCTCCGTGCGTTTCAGGTTTATTTGAGTTCTGGCGCGCTGCGATCCAAAGTGCCAATCCGGCCAACACGAACAGAGAAGCCGTAAGCGGCGACATCTTGGGCAGCCCCGGCAGTACAGTTTTCAGCCAAGCAAGATCAAGCACCCAGCCCAACAGTACCGCCGCGCCCGCAAGCGAGACTAAAACGGCAATGATTTGCGCGGCTGGGCGGGGCCACTTCGCGACTGATGCCGGGCTCATCTTACAAGTCCATCAAATGTAGGAAGGATCTCGGTAAGACAGCGAAGTTGCGGTTCCAAACGAATTGCAGCGGGGGATTCTTCTGCTGCGTCGAAGCTGCTGCGGAAACCGAACGCTGGCAGTAAGGCTTCAATGGGACCTCCCCCAACAGGCCTGAAACAACCCGAAACAGCAGCTCTGGAGGGGTGAAGAAAATGCTACCACCAGTTCGTTTGCCACCGATGGAATTCAAAGCCGAATGTACCAAAACAGTTATAACTGAGTGAACTAACCGTATTTCGCGGCTGCCATTACGCGAGAATTCGTGATCAGTGCGAATGAGATCGCGCACTGCATCGCCAGTCGGATAGCGTTTTTGGAACCCAGTTTACAAGTCGCGGCTTGCGGGCGAACGGAAAGGATTCGTATACTGGCGGCCCGGCCTTGTGACGGCACCGCAGGTGGGTAGCCTGCTAATTTTCAGCGTCACAGGCCAATCGAAGACAAAGCTGCAACCGTAATCGCGTCAGCTTGTTCAAGGCGGCGGAGCGGAGCCGTGTTTTTCCGCAGACAAAGGAGCGTTTGGGATGTCGCAAGGGACTGCACCGGAAGAAATGAATGTGTACCAGAACGCGGAGGCGCGTTTTGAAGAAGCGGCAAGAAAGCTGGGGCTTGAGCAGGGAATTTATCGCTATCTGAAATACCCGGATAAAGAAGTGACACTGTACATTCCGGTGGGGATGGACAACGGGACGCTCGAAGTGTTCACGGGATATCGCGTGCTGCACTCCACGGTACGCGGGCCTGGCAAAGGTGGAATCCGCTTCGCGCCGGATGTGAGTCTGGACGAAGTGCGAGCGCTGGCGGCGTGGATGACTTGGAAATGCGCGGTGGTGGATATTCCGTTTGGCGGAGCGAAGGGCGGTGTGATCTGCGATCCGCAGAAGATGTCGCGCGGAGAGCAGGAGCGTCTGACTCGGCGGTACACAGCGGAGCTTTCGAGTTGGCTGGGACCGGAGCGCGACGTGCCGGCGCCGGACGTCGGCACCAACGAGCAGACCATGGCATGGGTCATGGACACCTACTCGATGCATGTCGGTATGGCCACGACAGCAGTGGTTACGGGTAAGCCGATCGAACTGGGTGGATCACGCGGCCGCAAAGAAGCCACCGGCCGCGGAGTGATGATCTGCGTGGACAAGGCGGTTGAAAAGCTGGGAATGAAGAAGGAAGCCTGCCGCACCATTATCCAAGGATTCGGAAATGTGGGCTCGATGGCTGCGGACTTGATGAGCAAGGCCGGTTACAAGATAGTCGGGCTTGCCGACATCGGTGGCGGTCTATATAACGAAAACGGGTTCGATATTCCCAAGGTCATTGATTGGGTTACGAACCAGAAAAAGCCGTTGCAGGACTTTCCGGGTGGCGGGGCCAAGATGAGCTCCAGAGATGTTTTATTCCAACCCTGCGAAGTGCTTATCCCCGCCGCGATTGAAAACCAGATCACCGAGAAAAATGCCGCCAGCGTACAGGCCAAGATCCTGTGCGAAGGCGCCAACGGACCAACCACCTGGCAAGCCGACGCCATCCTGGACAGCAAGGGCGTCTTCACCGTGCCGGACATTCTTGGCAACGCAGGCGGAGTAACCGTCAGCTACTTCGAATGGGTACAGGACCGCCAGGGCTTCTTCTGGCGCGAAAGCGAAGTCAACGAACGCCTGATGGACATCATGGTGAATGCTTTTGACGTGGTGGTAAAGTACGCGGAAGCGCACAAGGTCAATAACCGCATCGCGGCCTACATGGTGGCGATCGACCGGGTAGCGAAAGCCTTAAAAATGCGCGGAATTTACGCCTAGGCAGGTCAATCCGAAGCAGCCCCACAGGCGATTATGGCCGGTCCGCCAGGAGCAAAATAATCGAAATAATTTAGTTGCAAAATTGCTCGCACGGTAGATAATGCCGCGCGAGGAGGAGTCCCGCACCGTGCGCCCGGACTCAGACTTGAGTGGAACTTACAAGAACGAAAAGCAGCACCGGCGCGAGCTTTGCCTCGTGGGCCGGTGGCTGTACGAGCGCGGCCACATCGTCGCGTGCGAGGGCAATGTATCGGTGCGCCTCGGCGACGGCCGCATCCTGACCACGCCAACTTGTATGAACAAAGGCATGCTCGAGCCCGAAGATCTGGTGGTAGTGGATCTCGAAGGCCGGCACCTTGAAGGCCAGCGAAAAGCGTCCTCGGAAGTACTGATGCACCTGCTGTTTTACCGGACGCGGCGTGACGTGCACGCGATTTGCCACGCCCATCCCGCTACCGCGACCGGATTTGCAGCCGCCGGCCGCGCGCTTGATCAGGCGCTATTGCCGGAAGTTGTGATCGGGCTCGGCAAAGTGCCGCTGGTGCGTTACGCGACGCCGGGAACTCCGGAATTGAGCGCCGCGATTGAGCCTTACGTGCAGAACTATGATGCGCTGCTCCTCGCGAATCACGGCGCAGTGACCTGCGGCCCGGACCTGCTTACAGCTTTTTACCGCATGGAGACAGTAGAGCACACCGCGAAAATCACGCTGGCCGCGGAAAAGGCTGGCACGCCAAAGCTTTTCTCGAGCAGGGAAGTGGCAAAATTAATGGCGGCGCGCGCCCGCTACGGCGTCCAATCCCCGCCCGGCGGCGGTGCCGATCTGCCGGTCACTAGCGACGAAGAAGAAAGCGTCACCGACCAAATCACCCTCAAGCGCGACGAACTGGATGCGCTGATCGAAGACGCAGTCCGCAAAGACCGGGCCCGGCGATAAATTCCTCGTTCCGTTTTTGTTCGAACGAAGCTCGAGCAAAATAAGATTCTTTTTTCCCCGGAGAAAACCGATGGATGATACACAGGCGCTGTTCGAATCGATTCGAACCGGCGACGCAGGGAAAGTACGGGAACTCGTCAGCGCGAATGCCAATCTGGTGAACGCACGGAATCCGCAAATGCGATCCGCCGTGTTGATGTCCTGCTACCAGGGGCGAGAAGAAATTCGCGACCTGTTGATCGAAAAGGGCGCGACGCTGGAGTTGCACGAAGCCGTGGCTGCGGGAAACTTGGCGTGCATTAAAGAATTCGTGGAAGGCAATCCCGAACTCGCGAAAAACTATTCTCCGGATGGATTTCCGGTGTTCGCGTTGGCGGCGGCATTCGGACATGAAGACGGCGCGCGCTATTTGCATGGCAAAGGGGCGGAGATCAACGCCATCGCAACAAATGAAACGGGATATTCCGCGCTCACTGGAGCGGTCGCCCGCGGACACGTCTCCATCGCGCAGTGGCTTGCGGAAAACGGTGCGGACGTGAACTACCGCTACGCGAAAGGTTATTCGCCGCTGCTCACGGCTGCAGCCAATGGCCACCTGGAAATTGTGAAAATGCTGCTGGCCCACGGCGCCGACTGGCACGCGCGCACCGACGACGGCAAGAACGCGCTGGCGTTTGCGCAGGAGCGCGGCCACAACGAAGTCGCCAAGTATTTGCAGGAACTTGGATTGACCAGACCGTAGCTCAGAAATTAAGTCTCGCCCTCGCGGTCACGCCCACTGATGTCATAAAGCGCCCGAACATTCAGGGCGAGTGCTGTCGGGTCGTCTTCCTTTGGGAACGCTGCATCCACACCATGCACCAGGGCCCTTTTCGGTCTCCGGGCTTACTTCTTCCGCGACCAGCAGAAGCGGAACGCTGGGAATGTGTTGCTTAAACGCATTGGCTACTTGCAGATCATCCGCGGCAGCCAGTTCTAGCATCGCATCAGGCTGCTCGTTCGGGTATTCAAAAAGCCGCTGGCCGAAATTGGCATCATCGAAAGCGAGAAATACACGAATCACGGGGCCTCCTCCTCTCAATCGACTATCAGGCGGACACCAGCGCGAACCGGAAACTCGGAGACGATAATGGGAACTATCCTGCGAAGAGTTTCCGCGCTGGCACGAAACAAGAGATCGTAGATCACCTTTTTGTTCTGCAGCACCACTGGGTCTCGTCGCCTTCATTTTCTTTTTCAAGCATTTCTGAACGTTATCCTTAGAGGATTCATAAGTCTCGTCTGAATTCACAGCCGTTGGCCGCGAGACTTCTGACTGACACTGTCGAGTCCACCAGGAGATTGTCAAAGATGATTTTATCGATTGTGGCTGCATCACGACGCCTTCGGAAATAATCCACTTGGGCGAGTCCTCATTAACGCCGATCGCGGACAAGTGGGATCCGGCGCGAAAGCTGGCGGTTCAAAATGGACGGGACCCCGACTAACCAGAGTTGACCATGTCAACATGTGGGAAGGTTCGGGCTTGCATTCATGTGAGAATGGAAAGTGGATGGAGCATTGGCCGGCACTTCGATAATTGACTTCGTTCCTGCTGACGCATCAAGAAGTTTCGCGGCGCTCCCAGATTGTGGTTGCCTGTGCCTTCAATGAACTGACGGAGAAAAAATGCAAAACACGGTCACGAGTGTCCTCGGATTCTTGATGTTATTCAGCTCAGCATCACAACAGGAGCGGCCCCGCGAGTTGAAGGGTGCTGGACATTTGCTTGGCGAAACCGCTGAGCGTTTCTTCTCCGAAGATGCCGTTGGGCAACTGTTACTCGCATGCCAAGCCGGGGACTGGAAAGCTGTGAAACAGCTGGCAAAGGCCGTAAACCCTGCCTCCAAACCCAACGCCAAAGATATTTGTTCTAACGCGGCGCTCGTCAAGCAACAAGCTACAAGCGGGGCACGTCAAGAGTACGGCGGCGGCGACGACAAAGCTATGAGGACGGATACATTTACTTTGGACGGGGGCCACTTGGTCAGGATAGACCTGGTATTTAACGTCTCGACCACCGACGTTGAAGGATACCACCCGAAGTACTTTGCTGAGCTCTTCGAGGGATTGCGGGAAACCTACGGTGAGCCGTCAAAAAGCTACACCGAACCCGT
>WNFR01000349.1_pt1 | contig 47110 bp, 43 predicted proteins | sample 5400221 | NCBI WGS metagenome assembly WNFR01 (sample SAMN13153357, study PRJNA577476) | soil metagenome | isolation source: 40 cm soil under Madrone tree | place: USA:California | collected 2016-06-14 | reverse complement strand
ACTCAGCTCTCAAGATGCGATACATGGTGGAGACTGAACAGAAGTACTTGCCTTCATCAAGTAAAGCGGCCCATATCTGGCGCGGCGCGTCATCGGCGAACCGCTCCGATGTGAGTAGATCAAGCACCGTCTTGCGTTCGACCAATGACAATGATCGAGCCGGTGGCTGACGATCCAGAGAGCGAGTTTGCGACCCCTCTAGGTTGCCGCGGTATCGGTAGAAAGTTGCGCGAGCAACGCCTAAGGCTATGCAGGCCGGCAATGCCTCGATGAAGTAGAGCCTTGTCACCTAAAAAGAGCGTACACATCCCTTCTGCCACTTTCGCAGAGTGCAATCGGCAACATACAACATACAGCGCTGAACTCGTTATTAAAGCGCAAAGCCTAGTGCTTTTGCGCTAACAAGGTCCTTGACAAAAAGTAAAAAAGTGAAAGAATTGTGCGGTACGACAATAATGCCGGGGCCGATTGGTTTATGGTCTTGCGAACCCCAATCGGCTCCCGGCCCCGCCCGGCTATGCGCCGGTGCGTTTCGTTGAACAAGCGCGACGATAGAGTGTCTTGTCGTGACTGTCAAGCCTTCAGCGAATCGCGTTAGCTCATAGTGGCAACGTCGGTGGGAGCAGCAGTGAGCAGCAGGAACGGCTTGAATGCCCAAGCCCCGAACTCTCAAGGAGACAATATGAGTGATCCAAAAGAGACTAGCGTAGTTGGTGAGCTACTGAGTATTCCTGGTGAAGCAGCTGGGGGCTTATTGGACTTGTTCCAAGAGGCCATTGGCGGAGCGTCGTCCAGCGATGACGGCGATGATGACGACGACTAAGCATCAGCAGGAATTCCAGATGGAGCTTCTGTAGTCACGGGATCTCAAACCAATGGCTGACAATCTGCCCAGCAGGAACCCCCTTCCGGCTGGGCATTTTCTCTTTACAGCCCTTCGTATTTCCCCCTGCTAATTTGGTAGTCCGTATCTCAAGTATAATCCATGCTCAGTGTGTGTCAAACATAACAGAGAGAAATGAGGGCTAGCTGATAATAGATCTCACAGTGTTAGCCCAAAACCATTTCGTTAGGAGCAAGCTTGAAAGCTCGGACGGTCCACACCGAGGTTGTCCCGAGTCACCGTTGCTAGTTGGTTTTGTTACGCTGTGCGGCAACACCTTTCACTGCCAGACCCGATATGAGCTTGTCGGTTGAGAGAATGACCTGAGCCTCCCCGAAACCGCTACTGTCGTATGGTATGCGCACGATAGAATCGTTAGTGTCGGCGGTGCATATGATGTCTACTTCGTCATTTGCAACGACCAGTCCACCGCGAGGTCCGAAGAAAAATCGAATGGATTTGTCAGACTTGGTTGCGAGCAATCGAACTTCCCTGCCAACGTCTTCGAGAAGCACAATCCGTGGGTCAGTATTTATGGGTATGCTGAGCGGCTGGACTTCCACGCCAGCGATACCTAAGACTAGCCGGTCCTGCTCATCGATTCCAATCTGTACGGCGCGTGGATAGTCGTTTGATAGGGTTATGGGAGCTTTCCAATCGTAGTCACCGTTCTGGTTGCATTCGATCTTGTACAGTGTGCCGGCCGCAACATCGAGCACGTATATACTGCCTTTGCTGTTGCGCACAAGCTTGATAGCGCTCTTTCCAGTGTACTGTGGAAACGCTTGACCAGAAGGCAAGACAAGAGACGAAGTGACCTTATACGGATAAACTGTCCGTTCGAGGCCGCCTGAGAGCAGTTGCTTGCGGCTCAGCGGCAGTAGTCCGATGCCGCCCATTAGCCCTGGCCATTGGCTATCGAGAGCAGCATTAATGATGCGCGAGAGTATCTGATATTCTTGCTGACGTTCGATACTCGAGACATAGATCGTATCGCCAAAGATCTGGATATCGCGAATGAACCCGAGATCGTGATCAGGACTTGAGAGATACTCGTCAAGCTGGCCGTTCGAAAGCTGCTGAAGGGTTCCAGTATCCCACTCTCCAAATAAGAGAACATTCCGACCAGTATCTGGGGCCAGGGTTGTCGCGCTGCGCGCATCGGATTCGACATTGCTGGCCATCCTTCTAGTCGCAACGAGGGCCTGGCTAGTCCGGCCATCCCGAAGGTAGTTTGCCGCTGCTTCATCGTCGCGGTTGGAAGATTGGCGAGCGTTCGCATTAATAGTACTCGTAATCTCTAAGCGGTTTGAGGACTGCGGGCCAAAGATCACGACAATGAGGACCGGAACGAGAATGAAATAGCGATAGAGCGCTCTCATAAGTCAGGTGAGGAAGGTCGTATTTCGAATTAGGCTATTTGCCTTGTGTAAAATGACCCGTTCTTTGTTATCCTAACCAACCGACAACCGTCTAATCTGTGATGCCCATACTTGGAATATCTTCAGCGTAAAGCTATGGGCAGTGCTGCGGGGACAAGACGAATTCTCGCGGCGCTTCATGAACGCGAACTGATAGTAGTCCCATATGGGACTTATTGCAAGTGGAATATTGCAGTGCTTCTTCCGTCAGGAGGGCGATCCTGATGGGACAAGCTGCGCGCGCCAAGCCGCGACGACTCTCGGAGAAGCTTCTTCACATAAGGCAGGCTCTTGGGCTTACACAAAGTGATCTTGTCAGGCGTCTGAGGCTGACGGCAGAGTTGTCGCGGGCGAAGATATCTGAATTCGAACGGGGCGAGCGCGAGCCGACATTGCTGGTTCTTTTAGAGTATGCGCGGGTAGCGGGCATCTGTATGGACGAGCTCGCAGATGACAAGGTTGACTTGCCACAAAGGTTGCCAGGCACGTCGAAGCATAGACGATCCTAACGGCCTCGATCGCTGCTCGCTAGCAGTTCATCCCGACCTGTTATAGTGCGAATCGATGCGATCTGGGGATGAAGATATTCAATGGCATCGGTGATACGAGTTGTCGGCATAGTTCTCTCCACACGTCTTGCAGTGACGCATCGACGAGCCTGATTCTTCATAGCGCTTGGTGTGCGAGAAGGGACAGCGCCAAACCAGTTTGCCTCCTTCGCGCACCTGACGTAGCCGGACACCGTGTTTATCACAACGCATAATTCTAGGGTTTACTAATCGAGCAATGAGAGTGGTGAGTCCCCTACTTCGCTGAGAGGCGTCAACCACAGTTTGTTAAATATGATCTGTGGATTCTCCAGGAAATACGCTCCGTGTCGTTTTGGTTCCTTACTGCTTCGTATGGCGAAGAACTCCGATGAAGTAAACCAGAACAGAGCGGACGGCTTCCGACCGCTTACGGCCGGATGTCTTGCGGCTTGGCGCAATACCTCCGCCCACCTTGTGTCCAGCGTCTCGATCAAGACGGCTCTAATACGGTTGAGTCCGTACGCTTCGAGTTGCCGCTTGTACTTTACAACGAACAGAAAGTGACCGCGCAGTTTCTTAATTAGTCGGCTGCTGTTTGATGTCTTCCTGTCTGCCTCATAGAGGTAGTGTCGTGGCTCGACTTCATCACTGCGCTTGATGCTGAAGAGGGCGTCCGGCCGATGGGCGATAAGCTCTGTGGCCTCCGTCTCGGTCCAGCGGCCTGCCTCGCGTGCGATTCTGCTTGCCTCCACTCTATTCCAAAGTGCTGCTCCCTGGCGCCAGTCGATGAGCTCGACGCGACCGGCTGACGCTCTGCAGGCCAGTTCAAGCGCACCGTGGAAACGACTAATCATCAATTCGTGACGCAAAAAGTAGCGATGGCCTTCACTCACTTCCTTTTGGCCATCGCCCGGCGGCGGCGTCCATTTCTCCCGATTGCGCTTAACTGCTTCGATATCTAGAGAACTCAGTTCGATGTCGCCAAGCTCGGCCAATAGTTCCAGGGCTCTTGTGTTGTCAAGAAAGTAATTGAACTCCCCTGGCCGGCCGCTTGGTCCGAAGAAGCAAAACCGGTTGACCAACCCGCGATGGTAAAGAACCTGCAGATGTCGGTAGACATTCCGCGGGTTTCCGCCGACAAGCTTGAGGAGGAGTGAAGTCTGTATCACCCGATAACGCTCTATCGTCTGAATGGCGGCCAAACTGGTGTGCGTGAGGTGGCGGCTCGCTAGCCGCGTTGCGGCGGCGGGGTCACGGCTGAATTTTCGTAGACGTTGCTGGGTCTTGGACATAGTTTTGATTTTTGTCAAGGTTGTTGGTTCTGATCTTTTTAACCCGCTTCCCGCTGCCGATAGACTCAGTGCAGGCTCCAATCGTTTTGGGTCGGCCCGGAGCGATAGCGGAGGGTAAGCGATAGCGCAGAGACCCCGCAGCGGTCAGCGGAGCCGCGCCAGGTCGATAGACCGGTCGGCGATAGCCGAGGCGCGGAAAAGGATTGGAGCCTGCGGTGAGCAAGGCAGCGGGAGCCAGTGTTTTTGGGGCATTTGATGCAGCGAGTTACACATACCTTGTATGCACTAGTTTATGTATCAACAAGCAAGGGATGCTAGTCGTCTCAAACCGTTAGGAATTCATCGTTGGTTACATCGTCCTGGTCTGCTGGCGATGGTATAGAGCGGATTTGTTCCCTGGAAAACGCCTCAAAGGTATCAACTGGTGTTCGCTTCGCAATCTCAGCCCGTGCGCCGGTCTCGGCAAGCCGGGCAAGCGTGTTCTCATCCCAGAAGGACATACTCTTATGTTTCTCTAAGAACTCCTGCTTCTTGCTCTCAGCATACCGAATGTACTCATCATAGTTGGCAGCAATGTAGTTATCGATTTCGCGTTTTTTGTATTCTTCGTAGGCAAGTTGCAGACGGGCGCGCTCTTGCTGGTCATTCCTCTCAGCCTGCTCTGCCTCTAGGCGAAGTTTTCTTTTGCGGCTGCTCTCGAAGGTTGGGGGCGGGGTCACATTATCTTTGATGAGCTGAATGTAGAGGCCGGGCGGATTATAGAACTTGCCGGACGGGGCTTGGGCAATGAGTTGATCGCCCCATTCGAGTTGATCGGAAATTTGTTGGTCTTGTTCGATTCCAAGGAGCAGCTTGCGAGACTGGCTGTCACTGACGCCGCGCTTTACGAGTTCGGCAAATAAACCTTGGTCGATCCCCTGCCCCAAAGGTGTCAGATTTTTTTTGCTTTCCTCCGACGGACTCTTAACGCTAACCCTTCGTTCCTGTTTCGGAGAAGGTTTGTTGAATTGATGAGCGAGTATGCGGTGAATTGATATTCGTGCGCCCTCGCCTGGATAGTACCGTATTATCCAATCGATTTCCTGCCCAGGTTCTTTGATGGAACGGTACTCAACTTTGGAGATGTAACCTCGATCAATGTGATCTCGAATCAGTCGATTCATTTGGAAGACCACACGGTAACGTTCGTAGTAACGTTTAAGTGTGTGGTGATGTTCGATGTACCATGAGTATCTAATCTCGCAGTACTGCCCCTCATTTTTAACGACGCCAAAAATTTTGGGTGCCACGAGCTCATACCAGCGGCGGCCTGCGGGTTTGACTGAGAAAAGATATTTGTTATCAATTAGTCGTTGCGGTTGGTTTTTCTGGATTTGAATTTCTACCGGATTGAGCTGAACGTAGAGGGTGTCATCTAGATCGAAGCTAAAATCGAACTGGCCGTCGTGAAGCTGTTCTTCGGTTAGATGTTTGCTGCCGATAGCGTAGAGGGTTAGTTTCGAGAAGGTGGCATTGATGTGCTGGAACGTGGCCTCTCCCTCTTCATCAACGCTCGCGGTTGGTATCCAAATATCTGCGACGCAAGAGGCAGCGCCAATTTGATGGAGCGCTCTGAGAAGGCGTCTAGCCTCCCAGCCGCCTTCGCCCCACCCGACTTTACGTAGTGACTCGCGCAATCTCCCAAGCGGCAGAATATCCAGGGATATACCTTGGGCAGCGTACTCGTCAAAGGTAGGTTTCACGAGCCGCATCCAGGCTTCGTGAGCATCAATTCCGGGCGCGCCAATTGCAGGATTGTTGTTTGGAAAAACCTGCCACCGCATTGGCCGTCCTTGAAGGTCAACACCCTGGTAATTGATGTTTTGATTCAGTCTGGTTTTCTGCTTCGTAAAGTAGAAAAATGGGAGATCGGTTGTAGCTTTGGGAAGCAGGACAACGGCATGTTGACCGACCCTAAGTGGGATTAATTCAGTCGGCATACGATTTGAAAATGTTCAACAACATCATCCCCCGCTGGGAGTTTTGGGAACGACCTTCTGTTGTTGTTCTTAATAAGGATCATAATAAGCATTCCTTTTTGGTTTGGCCTTGGTTTCATTAGGGTTCCTTCGAAATTTAGCACTTGATCCAACACGTTTTTATCACCTGATATGACACAGATTTAGCACTTGATCCAACACGTTTTTATCACCTGATATGACACCCCTCAGCACTCGATCAAACACAGTTCAAACAGAGATTGTTGGTGGGGTTCACGCACCTGTTCATACACGGTGATGTTCGATTCTTGGAAAGATCTGGCGGACGAAAGGCTTGTCAGTATTATACCATACCGAGCGCAAATACAAGGCTGTGGACAGCAGTGACATAGAGCCCAAAACCACTGCTCGACCCAACCTCCTTTCAGTCGGCGAGTAGTCATTTTGGGGCTCCCGGATACTCCTCAGAGGTTGTTTGCTTCTAGGGCATAAAGCAGGTCCAACCTCCTATGGCAATAGCTCTTGGGCGAAGCTTTACCCAGTGCTCGTACCCTAGCGACGAGACTGGTTAGCGATAGGGAAGAGTCCTGGAGCCTTATCCTTCATTGTAGCACCGACTACTGAAAAAGTTGCTCGAATTCTCTACATCCTCTATCCTGGAATTACAACTGCACAGCGGTCCCATCTGAAACCAACTGATTCGAGCAATCTCAAGGAGGAATCACTATGGAGCAAGAGTGGGTCGATTTCCGTCTGATCAAATCGGCGGTGAGCATGCAGATGCTCATTGACCGCTACGATCTTAAAGGTCTGCGAAAGAGTAGTGGTGAGTTGCGAGGGCGCTGCCCAATTCATCGCGGAGAAGGCGAGCGAACCTTCCACGTCAACCTCAGCAAGGGCGTGTTTCAGTGTTTCTCGTGCAAAGCAAAAGGCAACGTGTTGGACTTTGTTGCAGCCTTGGAACATTGCAACATCCGTGAGGCTGCATTGAAGCTTCAGAGTTGGTTCGTAGCAGGGGAGAGCGACCAAGCTTCAACTGAAACACGGGTCGAACAAACTGAAGAGTCACCAGCAGATGTTTCAATCAACCCTGTCCTCCCGTTCACACTTCGCGTTGATGCAAGTCATGAGTACGGGTTGAGTAGGGGACTCAGGAAAGAAACTCTAGAACACTTCGGGGCAGGGTTGTGTATATCAAAGGGAACCTTCTCGGGGCGGTTCGTAATTCCGCTTCACAATGAACACGGGGAACTCGTCGGGTATGCCGGCCGCAGCCTCGACGACACTGAGCCTCGATATCTCTTTCCATCTCGGGAGAAGGGTTTCTATAAGTCGCGTCTGTTGTTCAACCTGCACCGAGTGGTCGAAGCCAACAACAAGCCACTGGTTGTACTCGTCGAAGGGTTTTTCTCGGCGATGAGACTCTGGCAAGCGGGTATAGGCGTCGTCTCGCTGCTTGGATCTTCGCTGTCAGAAGCCCAAGAAGAGTCGATTCGTCTGCACTTCAGCCGGGTCGTACTCTTGCTCGACGATGACGACGCTGGTAAAGCCGGCACTAACGAGTGTCTCGTGCGTCTAGGTAGGGGAATGTGGGTGAGAGTGATCTCGCTTCCGCAGGGTTACCAACCGGACCAACTGCCAATAGAAGAAATCCAGACGATGCTCGTCTCTCTGTAGAGCGCGTTGGGGTTCTACACGACAGCGCAACGTAGTTCTGAGGGTCGAACAGGTGGGTCTGACTACCGGCCCAGCTTTTCTTGACCAATTCTTTGGAGGGGTTATGGCACTTCGAAAACAAGACGTCGTGAGTTTGCCGTCACGTCGCAAGGAAGCATCGGTAATTCCCGGGCCGCTACTCGATCTCTACAACCGCGCCTCGCTGTTTCTCGACAAAGGTTCAACGCACCAGGACCACTACTGGGCGGTCGGGATACACAAGGCAATTCACAAAGCCTTTCCAGATTGCGGGGAGATCCATACAGCTACGACAAACAAACCAGGAACGAAACGGTCGTCGTCCTGCCAGGTTTCCCCGCAAATAACTCTGACTCACCAAAACCAGGAACCGCGACCGACAACAAAGCACCGCGCAAGCAAAGAGAAACGGCGACGCAAATCCGGCCCCGAGCAGCTAGCGTTTAAGTTGGTGCATGAGGACCGGGCGGACTGCCGGGGATCGCATGACGAGAGTAACCTGGTCCGGTTTCGCAGGTTTCAACGAGCAGTGTCTATGGAAGTCGGCCAACGTGTAGTCTTGGTTTGTACTATCTGGTCAACCCGTAACCGAATGCCGATCGAAAGCGGAACCTGGGGAGAGATTAGCGAGGTCGGCAGCACTATCAAGGTGGAGTGGCAGTTGCCATATTTCCAGACCCCTTTATGGGATTGCTTTCCACCTGACGAGTATCTGAAGTACTTCGAGGAGGAGTTAGAAATGAATTCGTTCTCTCTCTGAAAGGGAGTATTAGCTCTGCCATTGGACCGTGGCGGAGCTTTTTTGCCGGGTAGTGTCTTAAGTCCGTGTGGGTCGCTTTCTAGGGTTCGAGGTTTTCTTTTTCCGGGGTCGCCCGCCTACGCTCGGCTCGAAACGCTCTACTTCACGCTTTGATAGAAATATCTTCCCGCCAATCTTGAAAACCTTGAATCGGCCCCGCCTCACAAGACTGCGAATAGCCTCATGGCTAACTCCCCTGATTCGGGCGGCTTCAGCCTGAGTAATCATATCGTCCGAGTCGATGCGCATTTTACTAAAATATGTTGGATTCTCCAACACGTTTAGGGCATAATCCCAAAGCCGAAAGGGACAATGAAAAAAGTCCCGCTCTGGCGCATGGGAGCGGGCCGACTCCCGCCAAGGATAAGCGGCCCGCTTCTGTCCTAATCTCAACACGCGAGGTTACACGAAACCATGCCTCAAGAGCCAGACGAATCGCAATGGTGGCTTGATGATAGGGTTTGGCTTGATCTGTTTGAGCCGCTGTTTAATGAGAATCCCGAACTAGCAGCCCGTGCAGCCAAGCTCTGGCATCGTCTACTTGCTGAACTAGAGAACGGCTCTAAAGGGGCGACGCATGCAATGATCTGCATTGAAAACGCGCTAATGCTCACGTTTCCGTTCACCAAGACGTACCAAGCTTGTCGGATTTTATTTGAGGTTTCACTTGGCGAGAAGTTCCCGCCCAACCTGGACACAATGGAGTTGCTGACTGAAGCTATGAAACGAACGAAGGCCGCGCTGGTGGTCAAACAGCGTAAGCAACATGGCAAACGATCACGCCGCTAACAGCTCGCCCAAACTCCAAAAATGATCCGTAATTCCGCTTTCCATCGCGGGCGTTACTCGGATGGTGCTTATTTACTCGGCAAAGTTGTAGTGTGCGAAGAAAAACGCGCAGGCCGCTCTCAGGTTCTCCCACTTCTTTGAGAATCCGTTGATCAGTCTGGTTTGCAGTCTGCTTTCAAAGTACGACCAGATTTCAACACACAATTAAGACGCTGTCTTGTGCCGCCCTTCCTTTCGCTAACGCGGCAAGACTGGTAATATGACTTTTTGCGATATGGATATTTGAAGATGGCGGGGCAGGGAAAGCGTAGCCGAAAATGTAGCCAGAAACGTAGCCAGAAAGTTCGCATGAATAAGGCATCTAAGCGGGAAGCCCAGATGCCTTGAGTTTATAGGGTGCTGAATCTGGTATGACTTAGCCAGATTTCAGGCTTTGATTTTGAGCCTGTCACGTCGGAGGTCGCGGGTTCGAATCCCGTCGGCTCCGCCATTTTGAAAAAAGGAGACTGAGCAATGGGCGCGGAGTGCCTATTGCTCAGTCTTTCTCATCTCATCCTGCTTCATTCCTCGGCGCTCAGCCGTGAATTATGATCACCGTCGATCAAGCGCTCAGCATCCTGCTCGACCAGGTCGAGACGTTGGGATCCGAATCGGTCGCGATTGAACAAGCCCACCGCCGTATCCTCGCCGAAGACGTCCGCGCAGACATGGACCTTCCACCCTTCGATCGCGCTCGCATGGATGGCTATGCGGTGCGCTCGTCGGATGTCAGGACCGCGCCGGTGAAGCTGCGAGTCATAGGCGAAATCGCAGCCGGGGCGCAGTTCGAGCACCGCGTCAATGCCGGCGAGGTCGTTAAGATATTCACTGGCGCGCCAGTTCCCGATGGCGCCGACGCTGTACAGAAAGTCGAAGTCACTCGCGCCAACGGGCATATAGTCGAGATACTGGAGCCCGTCACTCCGGGTCAATTCATAACGCCTCGCGCAAGCGAAGTAGCGGCGGGCGAAGTAGTAGCCGAAACGGGCCGCGAGATTGGTCCCGCTGAGATGGCAGTTCTCGCCTCGTTTGGATATGCGAGCGTGAGGATCGGACGGCGTCCCCGTGTGGCAGTGATTTCCACGGGCAGCGAGCTGGTCGAGGTGTCGTCTAAGCCGTCCGGTGCCCAGATACGAAACTCGAACAGCTATACACTCGCAGCGTATGCCGAGCGAGCCGGTGCGATGGCCGACATGCTGGGAATTGTCGAGGACACTCCGGAAGCTACTCGCGTTGCGTTGATTAGAGCGGCTGACAACCATGACATCGTTATCACTTCGGGCGGCGTGTCGATGGGCGATTACGACCTGGTCAAGGGTGCGTTGAAAGATATAGGCGCTGAGATTTATTTCGACAGGGTCATAATCAGGCCAGGCAAGCCAATCGTGTTCGCTCGCCGCGGTGAGACGTACTTCTTCGGACTTCCTGGAAATCCCGTTTCGACCTCAGTGACCTTTAATGTATTTGTGCGACCAGCGATTCGGAAGATGCAGGGAGAAGCCTCGCCGGCGCTTGCGACGGTCAGCGCTCGGCTTTCTCGAACTGTGAAAGACTCATCTAGTCGAAGAAGCTATCTGCCGGCGCGGCTCTTCATCCAGGAAGGCCGGGTGATGGTTGAACCATTAAAGTGGGGCGGTTCGTCGGACTTCGTAGCGTTCATGCAAGCGAATGCACTGATCGTGGTACGGGAAGACGCGCATGAGACCGCGCAAGGTGAACTCGTTGACGTATTGTTGCTATGACTCTCACTCACACTGATGAAGAAGGCCGTGCCCGGATGGTCGACGTTGGTGACAAGCTTGTCACCACTCGCACAGCCGTAGCCAGCGGCTTCGTGCGAATGGCTGCGGACACGGTCGAAGCCATTCGCGAGCGGCGTACCCCTAAAGGCGATCCGCTTGAAGCCGCTCGACTGGCAGGGATTATGGCTGCCAAGCGCACATCAGAGCTGATCCCGCTGTGCCATACCCTTCCGCTCAATCACGCCGACGTACAGCTCGATCTGCGCGCTGACGGTGTCGCAATCATTGCCACAGCCAGCACCGACAGCAAGACCGGGGTCGAGATGGAAGCGCTCACCGCAGCCTCAGTCGCCGCGCTCACGATCTACGATATGTGCAAGGCGATAGACAAAGCGATGGTGATAACCGACATCAGGCTGGAATCGAAGACCGGTGGGCGATCGGGCGACTACAAGAGAAGCCAGTAGAAGCCCAAGAGAAGTCATGATTAACGGGTGATGCGTACCAGTCGCTTTTTTTAAGGCCGGGTATTCTCGACAAGAGTCTTGTGCGAGCGTGAACCAATCTCGCGATAGCAGCGTACAGCTAACTATGCAAAGCCAGTCCGAAGTTAGAGATTCATTCAAGCTGCTGGTTTTCGCTTCTATATTGACACTTGCGCTTTGGTTCATTCCGTTCGCTGGAGTCATCACCTATCCAATTCGGCTGCTTGTGACCTTCATACATGAAACCGGGCACGCGCTGGCGGCGCTGGCGACTTTCGGTGGAGTGAACAGGGTCGCACTGGACTGGGGTGGAAGCGGGGTGACTTTCACAAGAGGCGGGTTAGGTTTTTTGATCTCGAGTGCCGGGTATCTGACCACGACGCTTTACGGCGCGGGCTTGCTGCTGTTGTTGAGGCGGCAGCGAAATGCACGGGTGGCGGCCATTGGAACGGGCGCCTTGCTGTTGCTGATAACCGTGCTGTTCGGCGGGAACATAGTTGCGTGGCTGGCTGGATTGGTGTTTGGCGCGGGATGCCTGCTGTTAGGGTTGAAAGGCCAGCCGAAGCTCGTCCACTTCTGCATGAGCTTCCTTGCGGTGCAATGTCTGCTGAATGCTTTCTACGATCTTCGCACGCTGTTGTACTTGTCGGCGTTTGATCCCGCCTTTCCAACCGACGCTCGAAACATGTCAGAAGCAACCGGCGGATTTCTGCCCCCCGTGGTTTGGGCCGCGGGTTGGGCTCTCCTGTCCACGGTAGTGGTAGTCGGCACATTGGTGGTTTACTATCGAAGCCTGCGAGAACGAGCGTCACTGCCCGAAACTGGGCTGCCTACCCTGATAGCCGGTCACTCGGCGAACGCGGCGCATCCTCATATCTAAGTACCAATCCGTTAGTCCCGACTTCCGGGAACGCCCAGACAATCCCGCTAGTCTTCCTTAGACGTGTTGTAACTGGCAGTGATCTGGCAGTGATCGGGTTGAAGTTTGCCAAACCGGCTATTAGACTGTGAACACTGCTATGAGCGGAATGAAATTTCGTCGAACCTGTTCGGTTTGCAACGCCACATTTTTCTCTCCGGATCGAAAAGCTGCCTATTGCCTGAAATGCCTCAAGAAGCGTGTGGTAAAGCACGTCCCTTCTGAAGCAAAGGCGGTCGCGGAGACCACGCGTGTTGCGCCCCGAGCGTTTACTGCGCCGGGGCCACCGTTGGGAGAACCGTCCAGACAGCGGCCTGCGCGCGTTGCAAAGATCGCGGCGCTTACGCCCGAGCTGCGCCGCCGCGTCATCGAGATCTATGAGGCGGAATACGCGGAGGGGCCAGTCCAGACTCGCGAGGTGCACGCTCAGATCGCGAATAAATTATGGGTCAAACGGCAACTTGTAGCCGACGTCATTCGAGAGATCACTCAGTCGAAGGTCGCTCTCACCGATGATCTGAAAGCCCGCGCCATCGAGATGTACCAGCGGTTCGTCGAGAGCGGCCACAGACCCGAAGGCGGCCGGCGCCGCGCGATCAGCTCGGCGCTGGGCTTGCCTTACAAGCAGGTCATGAAGATCATCCGCGAGTGGTCGATGGCCGAATACGAAACATCGCCGACGCCGAATCCGAGCCGGCTGCAACTTTTCGAAATCGAGAAGATGTATTGGAACGAGCTAAACCAGCAGCGTTACCGGCTCACGGAGCTGCCCTCCAAAATAGCCGAGGAGCTCGGATACGTCAGCAGATGGCAGGTGCTGAGATGGCTGGATGTTCTTCACGACGATGAGCGCGCATTTTCGAACGTCCCTGATCCGTCGCCCGAGGCGCAGCAGCAGATACTCGAGGCGTACGCCGAGTACTTGCGGTCGCCGGCGCCGCCCGAGCATGGCTTGCATTACAGTATCGCCGGGCAGATTGCGAAGGTCAGCCCTCGCCAGGTCCACAAGGTACTTCAGAATCACCGACACAAAATGCGCTCTGAGTATCCGCTGATATAGTCATCGGTCATAGGACCAATATGTCCAATAGGTCCAATAGGTCCAATAGGTCCAATATGACCAATGCCCAATCCTAATGAAACAAGTCGTACAGAACTATCGCACCGGCCAATTGAAGGTCGAAGAACTGCCGTCGCCCGCGCTAAGACCGGGCGGGGTTTTGGTGCGCACCGTCTGCTCTCTGATCAGCGCGGGGACTGAGCGGTCGATAGTCGAAACCGCGCAGAGCTCGCTTATCGGAAAAGCGCGCAGCAGGCCCGATCTTGTGCGGCAGGTCTTCGACACGTTTAAGCGCGAGGGACTCACCTCGACTTATGAGAAGGTGAAGGCGCGGCTGTCTCAGAGTAAGGCGCTGGGCTACAGCGCGTCCGGCATCGTGACGGCTGTGGGTCGCGACGCTCAGGAGTTTCGCGTTGGCGACCGTGTCGCTTGCGCGGGCGGCGGCTACGCGTCGCACGCTGAAGTGATCTTCGTCCCCAGGAATCTCTGCTGCAAATTGCCCGATGGTGTTTCTCAGGAATCCGCTTGCTACACAACCGTCGGAGCGATTGCGCTTCAAGGCATCCGGCAGGCCGATCCGCGGCTGGGCGAGGCGGTTGCTGTGATTGGCCTCGGTCTCGTAGGGCAACTCACGGTGCAGCTCTTGAAGGCCGCGGGCTGTCAGGTGCTCGGAGTCGATATCGACCAGGCCGCGTGCGAGCTTGCCAAGAAGTCGGGCGCCGACTCGGTTGCTAATGATTCAGCGTCGGCCCGTATGGCTTGCGATGCTCTGACCGCGGGACGCGGAGCAGATTGCATAGTAATCACGGCGGCCACCAAGTCCTCCGAGCCGGTCGAGCTCGCGGCTGAGCTTGCGCGCGATCGGGCGCGAGTCGTCGTCGTCGGACTCGTTGGAATGGATGTGCCCCGGCACAGTTTCTTCGCGAAGGAACTCGAGCTTCGTCTTTCGCGTTCGTATGGACCCGGCCGATACGATCCCGACTATGAAGAGAAGGGAAGCGATTACCCGATCGGCTACGTGCGATGGACCGAGAAGCGAAATATGGAAGCGTTCCTGCGGCTTGCTGCCGAAGGAAAGGTAAACACCGATTTGCTTACGACGCAGCGTTTCGCGGTTGGGCACGCGACAGAAGCGTATGATCTCATACTGAACGGCGGGCAACGGTTTTGCGGGGTGGTCCTTGAATACCCAGGCGTTGATCAAGAGCGTGCCTTCCTGGCAAGGGAAGTGAGACCAGCGGTCGTTGCCGGCGGCGAGCTTGGCATCAGCTTCATCGGGGCCGGCAACTTCGCTCGTGGTGTGTTGCTACCGATCGTCAAGCGCGCGGCGAAGGTTCAGCTTCTGGGTGTCGGAGCAGCAACCGGACTCAGCGCGAAGAACACGGCTGAACAGTTCGGCTTTTCCTATTCGACAACTGACTATCAAGAGATTCTTGGCGACCGAGAGTCTCAAATTGTTTTCATAGCTACGCGGCACGATTCGCATGCGCAGCTTGCAACAGAGGCATTGAGAAGTGGTAAATCCGTCTTCGTCGAAAAGCCGCTTGCGATCACCGGGGAGGAACTTCGCGAAGTGGTTGTCGCCGCGCGCGAATCGGACGGACTGCTGATGGTCGGCTACAATCGCCGCTTCGCTCCCATTGCGAAGGAGATCAAAAAGCGGTTTGACGGTCGCGCCGGGCCGATGACTATCGTCTACCGCGTGAACGCTGGTCAGCTTCCTCGCGATCACTGGACTCACGACGCGGCCGAAGGCGGTGGACGCATCATAGGCGAGGCGTGCCATTTCATAGATTTCGTTCAATATCTAACCGGCGCGCTGCCGGCGCGGGTTAGCGCCGAAGCAGTGCCTCGAACGCACGTGGCCGGTATGGTTGATGACAGCACGGTGATTTCGATGAGTATGACCGACGGCTCGGTCGCTTCGATCATCTATACCGCGAGCGGCGACTCGTCGGTGGCCAAAGAGCGCGTCGAGATATTCTGCGACCTCAGCGTCGCGACAATCGATGACTTCAGGAGCGGGTCCTTCATTCGAGATAGAAAAACAACAAAGCTCGGTCGAAGAGCGCAAGACAAAGGTCACCCTGCTGAAGTCGCCGCGTTTCTTGAAGCCGCCAGAGGTCGAACCGCCGCTCCCATCGAACTTGAATCGTTGGTAGCAACTACCTTGACGTCATTTGCCGTCGTCGAATCAGCAAGAAGCGCGGTCGCAGTGGCCGTGGACTTGAGCTCGGTTTTTTCGTGACAATGAAGAGCACAGGCTCGCCTCAAACATTCAGGAGGTTCTGATGAAGTTAGGCAGACTGGTTTGGTTTCTGGTCGTTGTTGGCTCTTTGAGCGGATCGGCGCTGGCTCAGGGTTCGGCGAAGGTAGTGAAAGTGTCTTCGGGGGAATCGGTTTACAAGGTCAAGCGAGGGGGTTCGGTTCAGGTCGCCGTCGTACTCGATGTCGACGAAGGCTATCACATAAATTCGAACCGGCCCGCGGAAAAATATCTGATCGCCACGGCACTCAAGATCGAGCACACCGCCGGCCTCACTACGACGCCGGTCATGTATCCGAAAGCGAAGTTACAGAGGTTCGAGTTCTCACAGAAGCCCTTGTCCGTGTTCGAGGGAAAAGCGGTGTTGAAACTCACGGCGCGCGCTCTGGCGTCGCTGCCAACGGGCAGTCAGGTGCTAAAAGGAAAGCTGACCGTGCAAGCCTGCAATAACCAACAGTGCCTCCGGCCCCAGACGATTGACGTGAGCATTCCCTTGCAAGTGGAGTAGAGCCGCGAAGAGTTGAAAGCGTTCGTGGTTCGGAATGTACCGTAGACTGTCCAGTCTACGGCTGCCTTCATCAGTGGATGACTTCCCCAGACGGTCTCCGGTATGTGAACCGCGATGAACGATGATTGCGAGCAGGCCCTTTCAAGTCTTCTTCGATACTGCCGAAGCGAGGCCTGGGCTGGTTACGACCCCTATGATGGGCTGAATAGCCAACTTGCTCACTCGTTTCCATTCAATCACAAATTCACCAGAACCGCGTTGACTCAGCTCGTCAAGCGCAGCCCTTTCAACCTGCGTCCAATTCTCGGCATCAAGAAAGAACTAAACCCGAAAGGAGTGGCGGTGGCCGCGCGCGCTCTAATGCTGCTGGCCGACCGGGATGGTTGTCGCTTGCCTTTTAAAGTGGAGGAGAATTCCGAGTACCAGCCTGACGGCTTAGAAGCGGACTTCAACTTCCTGATGAGCCGGCTTGAGTCACTTAGAAGCGCGAAATACGCCGAGGCATGTTGGGGCTACAACTTCGACTGGCAGTCGCGTGCATTTTTCGCGCCTCGGGGAACGCCCAACGTCGTCTGCACGGTTGTTGCGGCTAACGCTTATCTCGATTGGTATGAAAGAACCGGCAGCGAGTCCGTTCTTGAGATGGCGACCAGCGGTTGCCGGTTCTTGCTCGATCGACTCAATCGGACGAAGGATAGCGATGGGCAGTGTTTCAGCTATACGCCGCTCGATCATTCAAGAGTCCATAACGTAAACCTGCTTGCCGCGGAACTTCTCGCGCGCACGTTTACGAAGACGGGAATCGATGAGTACCGAGACGCGGCGGAGCGAGCTGCGCGATTCACACTCGCCCGGCAGCGCCGCGATGGCTCGTGGCTCTACGGAGAAGCCGAGTCGCAGTCGTGGATCGACAGCTTCCACACGGGGTTTGTGCTGGTGTCACTCAAGCATTTGATTGAATACCTTGATTCGCCCGGCTGGCGAACGGCGCTTGATGCCGGATACCAGTTCTATGAGAAGCGATTCTTTCTTGCGGATGGCACACCCGGGCACTATCATGACCGGCTGCGTCCTCACGATGTCCACAGTGCAGCGCAGGGTGTGATAACGTTCGTCGAAATGACAGACCTGATGCCTAACGCCAAAGCGATGGCGAGCCGAGTCGTGAGATGGGCCATAGACAAGCTTCAAGATCCAACAGGGTTCTTCTACTTTCAGAGGCATCGCTTCTACACCATCAAAACTTCATACATGCGCTGGGCGCAAGCGTGGATGCTTTACGCGCTCAGCCTTTATCTCTCCCGGAATCGGATAATTGGAAATGTCTGAACACGCAGCCGTTGTAGCTGAACATGCAATCAAAACCGAAACACGCAGGCGAAGGGCGCTTACGAACATCTTACCGGTAACCGCGCTCGTCGTCGTCGACGTCATCTTGTCGGTCGCGGTTTTCCTTGTCTCGTACAAGCTTCGCCAGCATACCGACATGTTCGTGTGGCGCCCTCGAAAATCCTTCTGGCCGGTCAGCGTGGTTAACGACTTCGAGCCCTATCTCGGGTTCCTGTTTTTCGTGCCGCTGGTGAAGGTCTTCATGCTGCGCAGGTATGGGCTGTACCGGCTGCGAGGCGAGTTCTCGTTTGGTAACGACTTAGGGAAGATCTTCGGCGCGTCAACGTTAGCTTCTCTGGTGCTGGTGCTGATCGCGTTTCTGTTTCGCCAGGGATTTTTCTATCGCGAAGGTCATTTCGTCTGGCTTGACTATTCCTATTCGCGGCTTGTGTTCGTATATGACTGGCTCATTGCGGTTGGGGCCTTCTGGGTGGTCCGGTCAGTCGTGCGAGTAGTCCAGATTCTCTACCGATCGAAAGAGCGAAACTTGATTCCAACTGTGGTCGTCGGCTGCGGCGAGATGGCTCAGGTGTGTGTGTCGGAAATCTCTCAGAAGAGGCGCCTTGGCTACAAGCTCGTGGGCGCCGTGCGGGCGCGGGCCAATGAAGACTCGGCTGAGCTTACAAAGTACGGCGTCAGAATGCTCGGCGGGTTCGACGATCTGCCCGAGCTTGTCAAGCGATACGGTGTCGAAGAAGTGCTGATCACCGACACGCGGATCAACCCTCGAAAGATGTTCGAGGTGCTGATGGAATGCGGCCGCGACCATCACATCAAGTACCGCGTCATACCTAACCTTTTCGACTGCCTGCCCGGAAAAACCGAGATCGCGACGATCGGTTCGCTGCCGATGATAAAGCTCTACGAGGAAGGGCTGCGAGGCTCTCAACGCGCGCTGAAGCGAGGCATGGATGTGCTCGTCTCGATTGGGTTGCTGGGGATCACGTGGCCTTTCTGGGTGGCGCTTGCGGTCTTGATCAAGATGGAATCGCGCGGCCCGGTTTTCCTGAAGCAAGAGCGCGTGGGCATGGATGGCAACGTGTTTTTGATGATCAAGTTTCGCTCGATGGCGGACGGAGTGGACGACCAGGCGCATCGCGAACTGATGCGACGAACGATCAACGGCGAAGATGCAAATCAAGGTACGCCCGACGAGCCGATCTACGGCAAGGTCAAAGACGATCCGCGACTGACCAGGATTGGAAGCTGGATGCGCCGCTATTCATTTGACGAGCTGCCGCAGACCTTCAACGTGCTTATGGGACAGATGAGCATAGTCGGCCCTCGCCCGCCGATTCCTTATGAAGTGCGGCATTACAAGGACTGGCATCGGACCAGGTTTCACGTGCGGCCCGGCATAACCGGCTTGTGGCAAGTGAGCGGAAGAAACCGGCTGCACTTCGAAGAGATGGTCCGGCTGGATGTGTTTTATATCGAGAACTGGTCGCCGTGGATGGACGTGAAGATCATGCTGAAGACGCTGCCTGTGATGTTGAGAGGGGATAATACGTACTAACGCTTTGCGTCCGCGAGCGCCGCGCGTAACACTCAGGGAACCATACAAGACTCGCTCCCCCGCACGCCGTTGCATGTAATTGTTTAACGGCGAGTCGGATTCAATAAACCTCCCCAGTCCCCGTTAACTAGTGCTCCAGATTACTGAGGTTGAAATGAATCAGCCTTTCGGCGACCTTGAAAATACACCTATCGAAACATATACTTCCCCCAGATACAAGCCACAAGGAGGATACATCACAATGACAAAGCCGAGAACATTAAGAACACTGCTTTACAGATTTCTGGCACTGGTCGTGCTGGCAGCCTCTTTGATCGTGCTACCGGCTGTCAAGTCAAGCTCGCAATCTGATTGCTGCAATAGTTGCTTGCAACGATTCCTCCAATGCGATGCAAATACGATAGTCTGTTGCAAGATATACACGTCGTGCGTGCAGCAATGTCAGGGAGGATGCCCTGCCTGCCCGGATCAGTAATCACCAAAGGAGAAATGCCGGGGACACTCACATGCCTTCAGGCGGTTCCCGGCAAAACTCCTAATATGGGTTGCTCAGTCTAGCCGTCTAACGCGTTATTACCCGGTCACCCGAGAACGGCTCACGGCGCGGGCCTCCACTGAACGCTGCTCGATGTCAAAAACGACTGCACGTCGGTGATCGGGATCGCCTCGCCGATCACAACCTGTGTCATAGAGCGGAAGTACTTAAGGACCTCCGCGACGAGCTGCGACTCCACGAAGGGATGCGTGTTACCTTTGGAGTCGGTCGCCGGGAAGCCGATTCCCGATTGATTAGTGGCGAGCGCGTCAATTCCGCTCTGAAGGAACGGCGATATCGGTGCATGCTTGCTCACGACGACCCCCGAGACACACGACTCTCCCCACCGAAAGACTGGCCCTCCCGAGTTGCCGGGGTTCAGCGCCGCATTCAGCACGATGCGCTGTTGAAGCGCAGCGCCAGCAGTAACCGTGCGCGCTTCGAAACCCGCGACGTAACCAACGATCATCAGTGGCGCCGGCCCGTTGTAGGCAAGCGGGAAGCCGAGTGCATAGACCTGCATAGCCACGGAGAGGGCGCTCGCGACGAGTCTTAGGGGCGTCGCAGCAGGCGAACCCTGGAGTTCGAGAACGGCTAGATCTAGCGTCGCATCAAGGCCGCGTACGCTTGTAACGCCGAACGCGGAGCCATCCGGAAAGCGGACCGTAACTGCATTAGCCGAGCCGCCTCTGACCACGTGCTCGTTGGTCACGAGCATACGATCCGCGACGAGCCACCCTGTGCCCTTGCTGTCGGTGTTATTAACTACAACCATGGCTACGGCGTCGATCGGTTGCTGCGCGCAGGGAGGCGCCGAACCATGCATCCACTGGGTTGCGACTGGCGAATTGCTCATGAGTGCTATTTCAACCTCTCAATCCGTATAACGTACGAGGTTCTTTGCGTGGTTTCGCCGCCGCCGAGTATTGGAATCACGTTGAGCAAAAAGCAAGTGAACTGCGTTTCGCGCAATCGAATGCAATCGGTTGTTAATTAGTTCGACCAAGAATTGTGCGGCGGCTTGCGGCCCTTTGTGTTTATCAGTTTACTACGAACTCGTCTCCAACGGACCAACTGCTTAATCCCTCATCTAATTTCACCATCTGCACACGTAGCTGACCTTGCTCCAGCACGATCTTGCAAAAATGAAATTCTCGTATCGGGCCTCCGTTGTACTGGTCTTTATGTCTTTGCTTACCGCTCACAAGCAGTTTTTGGCGAGGACCGCCGCCGCCACCCGAAACGATGTATTCTTTTCCATGTTTAACAAATCGCTCATAGGAGTGACAGTGCCCGGTTATAAACAGCTTTGCTTTCGGAGTGCTCTTGAATGGTGCAACGAAGTATTCCTGGACTTTTGCATCATCAGGGACCACTGTACTGTTGGTAAAGGGTGCATGGTGGCAGCATACAATTACTGTTTTGATTGCGTCATCATTTTCATACTCGTTTAGTCTTGCTCTATACCACTCATTTTGCTTATTGATTTGATCCTGGCTCAAATTCTTGAAGTTGGAATTCAGCAAGACAATGGCAACAGAGTTGAAGCGCACAACATACCAGAGTTGTCTATTCAAATGCGGGAAGCGGCCAAAGAAATGTTCAAATGCCTTTTTGTGAAAGCCAAAATACTCGTGATTACCGAACAAGGGAAAGACGGGAATGTTCTTTTGCCTAAGTGCCCCTGCAAACTCGTCGAAACGCTCCCAGTGCTGTTTGTCGTCGCCTTGAAATACTAAATCTCCAAGTATTACAAGAAACGCGGGATTCTCTTCGGCGATTCTGTCAAAGACCAACTGTCTCGCTGTATCATTCTGCTCTCGCCCAAGTCTCAATTCCCACAGACTTGTACGTTGCGTGTCACCAACAACAAGAAAAAAAGGAATTGTCTGACGAGAGGATATGTCACCGCTGTAAGGCGGCGTGTTTGTTTGTGTGGTGGATGCGGCAGCGCTAGTCACGCTTTGCTGCGGTTGCAAGTACTCAATTGCGGGAAGGCATGGTATAGCATTCCACAATAAAATTAATGTAACTGAGATAATATGCAGGCGAAGCACTGAATGACTGCGCATCGGAATTCTGCCCTCTGTAGCTGGCTAACAAGGCCGGGTTATACCACAATTCCATCGCCGAAGCACTATATGGCTTGCTCCAGTTATTGACCGGCTATCAGCGCTGCCATCCATACCCTTGCCAGATCTGCCTGTGAGCCGCTGAACAATGCCGGCGTAACTTCTTTTACTTGACGCGCGAGTGCTGCTGCCCGTAACCCGTCGAGCGATGACAGAGGCTCGCTTAGCGTAATGCTCGTTGTGGGCGGCCCGGTCTGCACTGATTGCGCCGCGCGTACAATCTTTGAATCACCGGTAGAAGCACCGAGTTCGGCTAGCGCCTGAGCACGCGCGTATTCGGCGACACCTTGCGCGGTCGCAGCCAGCAGCCACTTTGCAGCTCTGGCAAGCTGACGCCGGTAGTGACCCCCGCGATGGGTATGACCAGCGCGCACAAATGCGAGTACGGCCGCTGCTGTCTGCTCAATTTCGGTCTCACCGGACCCCCAGGAACCGGATACGTTTTGTATGCGTGCCAACCACCGAAGTAGCTCTTCGATCGTCTGTTGTTGGCTGGCTACAGTCCCAGAGGATGGGGTACTTGCAACAACATCGGCTTGCTCAGACATATCCAGCATTTGCTCCGCATCCGTGAAGGACTTAGCTCGAATGAAGGAAGTAACCCGCCTAATCAGATGCGCTGGACCAGAATCGGAGCTAGCAGATTCCCCGCGAGCTGACATGGGAGCGGCAGCCAGAAGCGCTCCACCTTCTCCGCAAGCCGTTAGCAAGGTGTCCAGCGACGCTCCACCACGCATTACCGCGCCAATGAAGCCTTCCATTTTCAGGCCTTCGGGCAAAGGCACGGCGACCGATACACGCGTTTGCTTGTCAGACCGCTTTTCAGTTACCTCGCTGTCCACAGCCACAAACGCAGTGAACGGTGTGAGGAGCCTGTGCGCGATGGCGAGCCCAATAATCTCTGAGCGTAAAGCGCCCATCTGACCTGGCTCATCGCGTAGACCATCCAGCAGAGCGTCTACCCTGGCGCGCGCCCAGGCGCGGGTGATGATGGGCTCAGCAGTAGTGCTGGCCGGAAGTTCAACCTCGAGCGCGACCGGTAGATTGCCGCTTCGTCCTGAGATTCTTAACCGGCCAGGACCCTGACCCGTCGATCGAATGCGCGCGACCAACTCGAGCGGCTGCCCGATGTAAAGATCGGGTAGGCGCGCCGGATATACATCCCATGGCGTCACCCCTTCCCAGTTAAGAGTTATGTCCTGCAATACCGGATAGGCTACACGGTCCTGAAAGCGAATGATCGCCTCTTCTATGTCCTCGTTGAGTTGCAGGAATTCAGCCGTGCCGTGACCAAGCTCGGCCATACGCATCAGCAGAGAACGGTTGACCGACGGGCCAATTCCAAAGGTGAACAAACGCGCGCGGCCAAGCTGGCGCTGAACGCGACGCAGCGCCTCGTCGTCTGCCGAGACCGCCCCATCCGTTAGAAAGACGATATAACGCTGGCGCTCGGGATCGGAGCCGATCATCAGAACAGAATCGATCGCTCCGAGAATATCGGTTCCGCCGCGCGCATCTAGCCGTTCAAGCCACTTATCAGCCCGCTCAACGGCAGCCTGTACGACAGGGTTAGCCGACTGGCTGAACCATTCTATGCGATCATCGAATGCCTGAATGTTGAAGGTGTCTTGCGGACCCATTGACCGAAGACAGGATCGAAGGGCGTTTCGAGCCTGGATTAGCGGCTCGCCCGACATCGAGCCGGAGCGGTCAATGACGAAAATGAATTCGCGCGGCGACGGCTCAGAGTCGTCCGTGAGGCGCGGCGGGAGCGCGGTGATAAGCACAGTCGCACCGCCTTCACTGATTGATGTGCACGCGGCAGCCCGCACAGCCGTATCGGCAACCCTGTAGCGCAGCACAAAATCCTTGTTGGGCATTACGTCGCCAAGCAGACGCACACCGAAGCGACGTTCATCCATCCGTGTGATCTCAACTTCGTGTGAGGGACTCTGGGCATCATCCGCTGGTCCACCACCATCCACCGTAATGCCAATGTCAACGGTGCCGATAGCATCGCCTGCCGCTGCAACCGGCGTATCTAGTTTGGCGGCTTCAGCGCGGTCTTGATGATACTTAGGTGTGATCCCCATCGGGAAAACAAAGGAATAGCAGCCGTCGTCGTAGCGTAGCCGTTCCTGGTAGCGAATCGTCGCGAGTATCGTTTCGCCCGGCTGCACGTTGGCCAGTTCTATTGAGAAGAGATTTGGCCGGCGCTGCTCAAGCAGACCGGCGCGTTGACCCTGATCGCGGGCGGTGGAATATGTCCGGCGCGCCTCCTCTAATTCTTTCATATCGGCGCAAATCACACGCTGACCGATGCGCAGCTCGTAATCAACAATCGCAGCCCCATGAGGCAAAGGAAAAAGATATGCCAGCTCGACAGGCTCCGAGAACGAATTGCCGAAGCGTTGAGCCACTGACACGCTGGCAAGCGGACCGCTTACGTGCGCTACCACGTCGGTATGCTCCAGCGGCAGGGAGGATGCGGTCGGGACGCCTGTGACGAGTAGGGAGCCCATACGTAGCTCTTCTATCATTGGGATGGGGTTGACGCTCATGACTTGCCTCCATTGTGTTGGGGATTCGTTTGAAAGATTTTCTGCGCGCTCTGAATCAAATCGGCTACCTCTGCGCTGGCTGTTGAGTTAGCACTATCTATGAGTAGCTCAACTCCGGGCGCGAGTGTGTACCGCACAAGATGCTGCGCCTTTGGGTGGGTGGGGTTTGGCATTGTTCCGAAACGTGGCTTACGATCGATTGGCGTCGACCGCGGCGCCTCGGCAAGGATCGCTTCTATCGAATGTGCGTCGGAGCCTGCCAGGCGCTCGCGGATTTCATCGAGGCGCAAACCGCGATTTCGCAGGACCGGGATGGCGCGCAAGCACAGCAAATGCTCGTCGCTGTAACGAGCGCCCAGCCCCGCACCCTGTGGCGGAGGTAACAACCCCTGCTGAACATAAAAGTGTACGTTTCGACGGTTAACGCCACTCAGGCTGACAAGTTCTCCAATCGTATATTCAGCCACTCGCCGCACCTCCTAACCTGAACCATATAAACCGGTTTCTCGTAACTTCACAGTAAAGATAGCACTGTTATCTTGTACTGTCAAGTTACTATTTCGAGTCTTCGTGAATCTATTGGTGTTCAGGAATTGAAGCGTAGCGCGAGAGTCATGCGTCGCTCCGTGAGATCTGATTAGAACAGACGATCGAGCCTTAACGGGAGTCGCCAGCAAGGCGATCTTATTCGACTACGGTGAATGTCACACTCTGATCGGCCGTGGGCGAGTCATCCAGATATGTTGGTAGCTCCTCTTTAGGTCATTTCAGCTTGGGTCCTCGTCTCGACTCCGCTACGTACTTCTTATATGCACTCACCCAATCCGTCGCTATTTCCTGCTGTGCTTTGCGTAGCTCAAGTTCCCCTCTGCATACCTTCTTCAGCAGTTGTCTCTCCAGCTTGTTCTTCAAAGCGTAGTTCCATTCGCCAGAAAGCGGCTGAGGCCAGAGATTCTTAATCGAATTCGAGCCGCCCAATTTCGTCGGTATCAAGTGATCAATGTTATATGAGGAAGGGCCAGCCGTGCTGATGCCGTATCTGACAAAGACCTGGCTTTTCACCCTGACCGGTATGGGATCAAGGGCAGTATGCATGGCGCCACATACGTCTTCCTTTGTTGCGGCGGTCGTATCGCCGGGAGTTAGCTTTGGATCCGGCAGATACCGTTGTCTATCTTGAGGCAGTGCTACGGCCAAGTTTAAGAGCAGCATAAGCGAGAGTGCCATGGTTCGCATTCCTTGAGTCGCAAAAGTAGGGGTGTCCATGATCAGTTAGTGTGGCATTACTCACTTCGGCCAGCTATAGCTCTATCCTATTCGCGAGCGCCTTGTGCATTGTCACCTCGTCGGCGTATTCGAGATCCGACCCCACCGGCACGCCCATCGCGATGCGAGTGATTCGCATACCCAACGGCTTCAGCAGCTTCGTCAAGTAATTCGCCGTCGCTTCGCCTTCGGTGTTGGGATTGGTCGCAAGTATGATCTCTTCGACTTCTTCGACGCGCAGCCGCTCGAAGAGGTTCTTGATCTTTAGTTGATCTGGCCCGATCCCGCGTATAGGCGACAGCGCGCCGTGCAGCACGTGATACAAACCTCGGTACTCGCGAGTCTTTTCGACGGTCACCAGGTTAAACGGTTCTTCGACGATCAGGATCATGCGGTGGTCGCGTTGCGGGCTTGTGCAGTAGCGACACGGATCGACGTCGGTGATGTTGTTGCACAGCGAACAGAAGATGATTTTCTCTTTGACTTCCTGAATGGCTTCGATCAGGCGGTCAGTCTCTTGGCGGTCGGCCCGCAAGATGTAAAACGCCATACGCTGAGCCGACTTGGCTCCGACGCCCGGCATTTTCTGAAGTTCGTCGATGAGCTTTGTTACGGGTTCTGCGTAGTCGAGCATCGTCTGGCTTTCAAGGCATTAAATCGATGAAGAGATCTTGCGTGTCGAGGCTCGTAGTTCGGCCTTCAGGCGGAAGTTCGTAAGTGAATAGGGCCTCCGATATCCGCTACGAACTTCCGCCTGAAGGCCGAACTACGAACTTCGCCCGCAGACAAGCATCGGACACGCACGCTTCAGAGCAGCCCGTCGGGAAGGCCCATGTCCCCAAACTTCGAGCCGAGCTTACCCCTCATCGCCTCGTCGACTTTTCGCGACGCTTCATTGACGGCCGCCAGGATCAAGTCCTGAAGCATCTCAACATCCCCGCTCTTGACCGCTTCGGGATCAATCTTGAGTTCGGTCAGTTCCTTCGCGCCGTTCATCGCGACGGTGACGACTCCGCCGCCGGCGCTCGCGTTGACCCGAACACGTTGCATCTCGCGCTGCATCTCTTCCTGCATCTGCTGCGCCTGCTTCATCATCTCTTGCAAGTCTAACCCGCCTGGAAATTTCATGCCTTTGCCTCCATGTTCTCGGCCAAACTAAACAGACCTCTGATGAAAACTACTGTTCGGGTTTTATCACCTCAATGACCTCTCCGTGAAACTTGTCGAGGAGCGCTTGAAGTTTAGGGTCATGCTCGGCCGCGCCTTTTGATTTTTCTTTTCGCTGGGGGGCGCGCTCGCTACCACTCGTGGTACTGATGTTTGGGCTGTCTGGCTGCCCGACGATCGAAGCCCGAAGCGTGAGCCGGCGGCCGAGCACTTGTTCGGATGCGTCCTCGATGGCATTGCGTTTGTCGCGCGCCTCAATCTCGGTCTTACACGCGCTGTTCTCCGGTGCATATATCACGCGGAGATAGTCGCCGTCTATTGATACCGTTCCTTTGTCGAGCGCCGTAACGATCATCATCTTCCGCTTTGCTTCGAGGGCTGCCTTGATCTTATCAACCGGACTTCTCTCTGTGGTCGCGGTTGGTTTGGTTGACCCTGCCTCTGGCGCTGGGTCTGGAGCGACTTCGAAGCGCTCGTGCGTCGGCGGAGGCGGCTCGGGTGTCGATGGAGCGTCCAGGTTGGCGCTCGACCGCGCTGGAGTGGTGCCGGCGACTACTACTGTTGTCGAACGAGAGGCGAGGGATTCAGCGGATGGGGTTGCAACTAGCGCTTGAGGCTTCCCCGGGTTTGATTCGCCGCCGCCAACGCGAGCCGGTGGCGCAGCAGTGCGAGGGGTTGCTGAGGACCGAAACGGGTCTGGAGCCGGTCGCGAAGCCTTTTGGGTGCTCGGTCCGCGCGCTGGTGATGAAGGCGAAGCCGCGCCCGCGCCGCCCAACCGCGATTCGAGCGCTTGGATCCGGCCAAGCGCCTCTTCGAGCAAGAAAAGCCTGCGAGCCTGAGCGAGCTTAACGAGCCCGATCTCGAGTAGAAATCGCGGCTGTGACGAATCACGGATGTCCTGCTCGGTTTTCGTCAATATACTAAAGAAACGAAGCAGGTCCTGCTCTGAAAAAGATTCGCCAAGCCGCTTGAGTGTATCGGCCTCGGTTTCAGGCAATTGTACAAGCTCGGAGTCGAAGCCGGCGATCTTGACGACAAGCAGCGCGCGAATGTGAACCATCATCTCGCGGCAGAAGTTGCGCAGGTCGTAGCCGCGCGAGACGACTTCATCGACGATGCGAATCAGTTGGCCCGAGTCTTGTTCGGCGATCGCCTGAAGCGTCTTGTTGAGAGTCTCAATATCGACGAGTGCCAGCGCGGCAGACACATCCTCGTCGGTCACCGTGCTGCCGGAAAAGCTAATGACCTGATCGAGCGCCGATTCCGCATCGCGCATCGAGCCTTCACCCGCGCGCGCGATCGCCAGCAGCGCCGCCTCACTGATGGCGACCCCCTCTTTCTCGGCTATTGAGCGAAGCTGCCCGACGATTTGCTTGAGCGTGATAGTGCGAAACTCGAATACCTGGCACCGCGACAGAATGGTCTCGGGTACCTTTTCAAGATTCGTGGTGGCCAGAATAAAGACCACCCGTGGCGGCGGCTCCTCGACAGTTTTGAGCAGGGCGTTGAAAGCCTGCGCCGAGAGCATGTGGACTTCATCAATGATGAAAATCTTGTTACGGTCGCGCGCGGGCGCTATCGAGATGGAATTGATAATGACGTCGCGGACATTGTCGACACCGGTGTTGGACGCGGCGTCGATCTCGAGCACATCCATCGATCGCGAAGCTACGATGTCCTGACAAGAATGGCAGACGCCGCAGGGTTCAGCCGTCACGCCTGTCGCGCAGTTGAGCGCCTTCGCAAAAATGCGAGCAGTGGTTGTTTTCCCGACGCCGCGAGCGCCCGTAAAAATATAAGCGTGATGAACGCGGTCATTCTTCAGAGCGTTTCTGAGGGTGCGAGTGATCGCGTCCTGCCCGATGACTTGATCGAAGGTCTGCGGTCTGAACTTTCGCGCTAGTACGTGTGAATCAGCCATTGTTGAGCTTCGCTCGGTCGGATACCGTCTTATTGGAGCTTGCATCCTTTTTGGGCCATCAACGCCTCGTAGACAGCGATCATGTTGCCGCTAACCTTTGCTTGATTGGGGTCGTCCCAAATCGCCGAGAACGCGCGCACGCCCGAGCCAGTGCGATGCTGCAGAATTATCCCCGTTACATAGCAATCGGCACACATGTTGGGTGACCTTTCTGTCGAGGATGGCGGCGCATCCACCGCGAGTACAAGGTTCGTCAGGGCATTCATAGTTTCGTCGGGGAGCTTTCTGCTGCACGAGCCGTCCGGGCCGTTCCAGATCAGCTTTCGTTCTGAGGTTAACGTCAGATCGCCTCGCCCTGACCCTGCAAACCCGCCGCGCGAGACGATCTGCACTGCCCAGGCGTTCTCCCCGGGAGGCAGTGCAATAGGCTCAACCGTAACGGTGGAAGGCAGGTTTAGAACCATCGGATACGTCGGCTCCTTCTTCTCTTGCTGAACCCGGGAACTCTGAGAAGTTTGGTTGGAGCCGCTTTCAGATTGGTTGAGAGGGTAAAAGCTTTGTATTGAAACGAGCGAGATGGCCAGGGATATTACTGTCATCAGCATGGCGTGTCTCCTGGGGTGCGGAAGAACTGGTCAGGCTCCGGAGAGGCCGCGGCACATCCGAGGTCCGCTACCGTTGCTCCGTTCCCGGCCTGGCGGGGTTTGCAGCCTCGCGATTGCACGGCGTCCGGAGCCTGATAAGATTGCCGATTGCCGATTTGCGATTGCCGATTAAGAACCGGTTTTCGCGCAACAAATTGGCAATTGGCAATCGGAAATCGAAAATCTTATGGCGGAGAGGGTGGGATTCGAACCCACGGTACAGTTTCCCGTACACAGCATTTCCAGTGCTGCCAGTTCAGCCACTCCTGCACCTCTCCAGATTTTGAAGTAGCATAGACTTTAGTCTGTGTCCCCGGATTTCTTGGTACGGGAATTACCGACACGACTAAAGTCTATGCTACTTCAAAATCGCAAATCGACAATCGGCAATTACCTGGCGGAGAGGGTGGGATTCGAACCCACGGAACCCTTGCGGGTTCAACGGTTTTCGAGACCGCCCGATTCAACCACTCTCGCACCTCTCCACATGTTGTTGGGCATTACGTCTGTCGCGAAAAAACGATTGTAGCACCCGCCGACATTCGTCCTCAAGGATGCCGCCTTCGACGCTCACCTGATGATTCAGGAAATCCGTCGTGCAAATACCAAAGTGGGTGTCCACCGCGCCAGCCTTGGGATCCTTCGCTCCGTAGACCAACCTCGCGATCCGCGCATGAACAAGAGCGCCGGCACACATCGAACAAGGCTCGATGGTCGAATACAGCGTAGCGCCCGTGAGCCGGTAGTTGCCGACGGCGAGCGCCGCTCCTCTCAAAGCAACGATCTCGGCGTGCGCGGTCGGATCGCTCGAGCTGATCACCGCGTTGCGGCCGCGCGCTATCACGGCGCCGTCGAGAACCACTACCGCGCCGACCGGGACTTCGTCGTCTTTGCGCGCAACCTCGGCTTCGGCAAGCGCTTCTCGCATGAACTGTTCGTCATCAGGTTCCATGTGGGGTTTCCGGCCCTTAAGACAAACGCGAATGTTACTGAGCCGTCCTGACGGGTGTCAAGAAAATGAGTTGGCCGTACGAGGCCGGATTGCATCAGCGAGACTCGCAGTGCAGAATCAACGTCTCGATATGTTGCTCAGAACCAAAAGCGGGCCGCTTTACTACGAGCTTAATGGCGAGGGGCCGCCTCTTGTCCTTGTGAGCGGCTGGGCGATGTCGTGTGAGTGCTGGCGGCCCGCGGTGGCGATGCTCAAGCACAGACATCGCTGTATGATTTATGACTCGCGCGGCGTCGGGCGTTCGCAGCCTTCTTCGCTCAACGCGAGCTTCACGATCGAAGACCACGCTGAGGACTTGCATTCTCTGCTCGAGGCGGCGGAAATCTTCGACGCTACGATTGCCGGCCACGAGATGGGCTCGCTGATTGCGGCGGTCGATGCCGACCGCCATCCGCAGGACATGAGTTCGCTGGTTGTAGTAAGCCCACGACGGGGCCTATCGCAGGAGGACGTGAGGAATCTGGCGGTGTTCACGCCTGCTTCGTTGGCGCTGCGCGAGCTTGCGGCGTATCCGCTATTGCGAAACCTGGTCGCAAGACGATTACGCCGCGCGCCTCAGCCATATCGCGACCGGCTCTTCAATGATTTTGCGGATCTGAGTCCCCGTGCTGCTTATGAGACGGCGCTTTCAGCCTCAACAGGCGAAGCAGTGGCTGTTCTGGATGATGTTATCGGGCGAACTCCTTCTCCGGTGCTGTTTGTCTGTGGTGAAAAAGACAAGAAGGGCGCGGCCGAAGCGCGCAGACTCTTCTCACTCGCCAGGGCAGGGAAGCTGGCGACGATGCGCGACTGTGGATTTCTGCCTATGCTAGAATACCCCCGGCAGTTCGTGAAACTGGTTGAGGACTTGATTACAGGTCAGCAACAGACCCCGAATCAGCGAGCCATTCTGAGATTTTGAGCACTGCGATTATGGAAATCCCCGCAGCGGTCACAGAACCGGTTATCGAGAAGCTTGAACCTGCGGCGGTGGAGCAGCCTTCGAAGAAGCTCGCGGTGTTTGCGCTGGTCGGACTATTTGTGGTGTTTCTAGCAAGCGTGTTGTTCAGACCTCCTGCCGGCGAATACTTCACGGTCTGCGGCTTCAAGAATTTCACAGGGCTGCCGTGTCCGGGGTGTGGACTGACGCATTCGTTTTGCGCGCTTGGGAAAGGCGAGGTCACCGACGCCTTCGGGTTCAACTTGCTGGGGCCGCCGCTGTTCCTGGTGTTAGTCTTGCTTTGGATAAGGTCAGCGTGCGTGTTGTTGAACAGAATCGGCGCAGTTCAACTATTGGACAGGATCGCCGGGCGCTTTAACATTGCGTGGACGTTCGCCGTCGCGTTTGCAGTTTACGGCATCGCTCGGATCGTGTACCTGGTTGTTTATCATCCGGTCAGCTTCCAGGATAGCCCGTTGTCGCAGCTAATCGCGCTACTTATTCATTAGGCTTTGCAGTATTCTTTGGGCGACCTTCGCGGCCGATACTTGGGCGAGAGAAAGGAGACATAGCGTTGAGCAGGGTCCTCACAACAGTCTGTCTTGCTGTCTTGGCGACCTTTGTAGCGTGCATAAACCAACCGAGCCCGGAGAGCGGCAATACGCCTGAGAGTACGCGGCCACAACAGCAGACTCGGGATCGCGACCGGGCTCAATGGGCTGGCCGCGTGATGAGTGACCTAAGAATCAGGCTCGACCAGGCTGAACTTGCCGCGACCAATTATCATTTGCCTCCTGTGCCTCCGGAATATCTAAGCGAGGATCCACTGAATTCACTGACCGACCGAATCTTGCGCCTGACAGATACTGTGTTGCGGGCGGAGGCAGATCGAATCGTCAAAGGGGCACTTTACGAAGAGGCCAAGGCAGGCCGGATGGAGGGAGTCCCGCGTGCTTTCGGTGGATTAACACTTGTTCCAAACCAAACTGTCGAACAGGCTTTGAAAGCCTATCTTGAACGAGCGGCTCGGGATGACAAAATGCTAAAGGCAGCCTTGAGCCTAGAAATGGATCAAGTCGCTGCCAAGAACCAACCTAAGGTGCAGTATTTCGTGCTGAGGCGCAATGTCGAAACCGGTCGATCGATTTACAGAGATTTCATAGCACGGGCGCGCGCGTCAGGGATAGATTTACCGGAACCAGAGAGCAGTCAGCTTGCTCTTCTGTGAATCGAGGACTCGTAATACGGCGCGGTGGGCGAAGGAGCGCCGAATCATCGATCGACGCCTTTTCGAGGTCAATGTGTCGAAAGCGCTCGTGAGCCTAGTCCCTCCCCTTCGCTCAGAGCAACCCCATCCTCTGCAATACTTGTCTGGGCCACAGCTCCAGCATCATTCCAAACGGATCGCGGATTATCATCCGGTCCGCGGTTTGATCGATCACTTCGATTTTGTACTCAGTCAGGCGCCGGCCCAACGCCGCAAGGTCTTCATCGTCGATGGTGAATGCGAGGTGGTCGATCTCACGCTGAGCGTGGTCGTGCTGGCGCTTCAAGAATCCGATCCTGAATCCTTCGCCGATCTTCAAGTAGGTGCCGTCAATCTGAAACCCGCGCTCTTCTGCTTCTGAGATCGTTCCTGTCGCGGGAACATCAGCGCGTCGCGAGGCGTCCCGGCGCAAGTAAACGCGCGCACCGAATACGATCACGTAAAACCTCTCGGCAAGCTCGAGGTCGTCGCACGGAACTTCGAGGTGATGGAACGAGCTGTTTCTGATCATGGGCGGTTCCTGGTTCTTAGTTTCTGGTTTCCAGTTTCTAGTTTCTAGTTCTGAGTTTCAGTTGCGTTACCGGCTTCAAGTTCGCTCGAACTAAGAACTAGAAACCAGAAACCAGAAACGATTTCTTGACTCTCTAGCGCTTTCGCTGTTCGCTGCGGAAGAGTCGCTCGATCTCCGTGTCATGCAAGCGTTCGCGATCTTTGTGGCTCTCTTCCACCTCGCTCACTCCGCTTGCTCGCCTCAGCAGGCTCAACGCGCGGTCTTTCACCTTCTTGATTTCCTTTCGGCCGTCTTCGAATTCAATTTCAACGGCGGCCGACTCATCCGTGCCGAGCACGCGGATGACCGAGCCGTAGTGTACTCCGGCGGGCATGGCGTAGCTCACCTCGTCACCTTTTTTGAAGTCCGTCCGATGACCTTTGTTCATGCTTGAGCACCTCGATTGATTTTTGCCGGCCGCGGCTTCTGAGCTTGCATACGCACCGCGCCGCATTTCGAACAAACCCATTTGCGCTGCTTATGATAGCTGCGCCTCTTCTCGATCATTTTAGTTCGACATCGAAGACAAGTCATAGAAAACTGAGTTCGTAGTTCGGCCTTCAGGCGGAAGTTCGTAGAGCGGGCTCTCGGGGGCAATGAGCTACGAACTTCTTCACCTTTCACGTCACGCCGCACTACCTTCAGTCACGGTCCGCATATCAGTCGCGTTATCCCAGTCTTCGTCGAACAGCCGTTCAATCTTTCGCGCCATCGCGTCGTCCTCCGCGATTAAGCCAACTTCGCGGCGGCGGTCCAGGCTCACCGGGCGAATGTTCTGACTGCCAATGAAGAACCTGCTGCCATCGACCACGACGCACTTCGCGTGCAGCTTGTAACGAGCGAGCTTGCGCACGTGATAGTTCGGCACGACCTCGTGGTAGGACGTATCTTCACTGATTATCTTTATATTGCATCCGACCGACGCCTTGCGCAACAGCAGCCCAATAGCCTGCTGGTCCTCGACCTTCGCATCAAGTATCCGAATCGTCCGTTCGGCGGAACCCAGCAGCTCGAGCATCTTCTGCCGGCTATTGTGCGGGCTGATCAGCAGCGGCAGGTCTTTGGGCTTGAAGGTCTCGCCGGACCAGTCCGCATCAAACAGACGGCTCAACTCAGTTGCTATCTCCTGATCTTTTATGAGCAATCCGAAGTCGCGTGCATAGTGAAGGTTCTTCTGAGTTGGATTGAAGGTCAAGATCAACGATGTCTGGTTATCGATGGTCATGATCTTGTAGTGATACCGTTTGATCTTTTCCTTGCGGGCCCTCGGGACGGTGACCTCGATGCCGACCTTTGCCAGCTCTTCGGAAAGCCTTTTGTTGCGCTTGGTCCAGCCCTTTGATGCCGGAGCAACCAGGGCCTGCACCTTGACGCCGCGAGACACGGCGTAGGTCATCGCCTCGCGCACGATGGGATCGTTCATCCGAAAGATCGTCATCTTGATGCTGGTAGTGGCGCCGTCTATAGCATCGACGATTGGGAAAAAGCTATCGCCGGGCTGCACTATCAGGGAGAGGTTTTGAACCTTGGTGTAAGCGTCCATCGGAGTGACGGTTCTCAATAGTTAATATTCGCGAGAGACAGCGGTTTCCCGGCGCGGCAAAACGGGAGTGCGACGCTGAACTAACGTTTACCACAGGGGGCGCTTAAAGGCAAAAGGCAAGAACAGTAGCTGAGAAGTCAGAGGTCAGAAGTCAGAGGTTACGGGTCAGAGGTCAGAGGTCTGAAGCCGGAGGTCGGAGGTCAGGAGTCAGAGGTCAGAAGTCAGAAGTCAGAGGTTACGGGTCAGAGGTCAGAGGTCTGAAGCCGGAGGTCGGAGGTCAGGAGTCAGAGGTCAGGAGTCAGAGGTCAGAACTCGGACCAGCAGTAAATCTCTCAGACCTCTGACCTCTGACTTCTGACCTCTGACTTCTGATTTCTGACCTCGTTGGCTATAATCCCGGCGAGGCTTGCTATGGAAGACACCCTGGAGAGAACCGAAGTCAGCGATTTGCTTGCCCGCATCGAGGCGCGAGAACGGCTTACTTTTGAAGAGTGGAAAGCGGTCGAGGACCTGGCTCCGACTGAGGAACTCGGGCATCTGGCGGATGAACTCCGAACGGAGCTTCATCCTGACAACACCGTGACCTACATTGTTGATCGAAACGTGAACTATTCAAACGTCTGCGTGTCGGTGTGCACCTTCTGCGCGTTCTATCGCAAGCCCGGCTCGCCCGAGGGCTACGTTCACAGCTACGAAGAGATCTTCGGCAAGGTGGAAGAGATGATCGAGCTGGGCGGCAGCGGGGTGCTGATGCAGGGAGGCCTGCACCCTGACCTTCCGCTTGACTATTACACCGGACTCTTACGCGAGCTGAAGAGTCGATACAAGATTCATCTACATTGCTTCTCGCCGCCCGAGCTTGATCACCTGGCGAAGATTACCGGCCTTGGCGTAGAAGGCCTGCTTCGTGAGCTTCGTGAAGCGGGACTCGATTCGATACCGGGAGGTGGTGGCGAGATCCTGGTCGACGAGATTCGCCGAAAGCGGCGGACTCACTGCAACACCGAGGAATGGCTGCACGTGATGGACGTGGCGCACACGCTAGGCATACCAACCACAGCCACGATGATGTTTGGCATGGGTGAGACACGCGATCATCGGCTGATGCATTTCGAGAGATTGCGAGAACTTCAAGACCGCAATCCCGGATTCGTCTCTTTTATTCCGTGGACGCTTCAACCGGACAACACGCCAATCGGCAAGCGCTTCCCCGATCGCATCCCCGGCGATGAATATTTGAGATGGCTCGCGATAGGCAGGCTGTACCTGGACAACATACCCAACGTTCAGGCGTCGTGGTTGACTCAAGGGCTGGACGTTGGACGACAAGGCTTGCACTACGGCGCAAATGACCTTGGCAGCACGATGATTGAAGAGAACGTGATCACACCGGCGGGCGCCAATCATCGCGCGACTGAAATGATGCTTCGCGAGGCGATCGTCGCCGAGGGCTTCACTCCCGTGAAACGCCGGGCCGATTATGTGAGGCTGGCTGCGTGACGAAGCCATACGAACTAGAATCACCACCAGCGTCTCTCGGCGATATGAGCGCCGAGGACTTTCGGCGTTACGGACATCAGGTGGTCGAGTGGATCGCAGACTATCTCTCTCATCCTGAACGCTATCCTGTCCTCTCACAGAATCAACCTGATCAAGTGAAAGAAGCCTTGCCTTCGAAGGCGCCTGAACGCGGCGAGGCGATGGAAGCGATGCTCGCGGATCTTGATCGAGTGATCGTTCCCGGTATGACGCATTGGAATCACCCAGGGTTCTTCGCTTATTTCGCGACCAGCGGGTCTGCGCCGGGGATACTTGGCGAGATGCTGAGCGCCGCGTTCAACGTCAACGCGATGCTTTGGCGCACTTCGCCTTCGGCAACCGAGCTTGAAGAGGTCACGCTCGAGTGGCTGCGGCAGATGATCGGACTGCCGGATGAGTTCAAGGGTGTGATCTACGACACGGCTTCAATCTCGACTCTCTGCGCGATCGCGGCGGCTCGCGAAGCGGCGGGCCTGGAGGTGCGCGAGCATGGCCTTGGAGCGACGGGCGCGAAGCTGCGAATGTACGCTTCCGAACACGTGCACTCATCGGTCGACAAGTCGGCGATCACACTCGGCATCGGACAAGCCGGCCTGCGCAAGATCCCAAGCGACGCTGAGTATCGAATGGATCCCAAGGCGCTTGAGCACGCGATTCAAGAAGATCGAGCAAACGGCTGGCAGCCCTTCTGTGTTGTTGCAACGACAGGAACGACATCGACTACTAGCATCGATCCCGTCCCGGCGATCGCGGATATCTGCGGACGCGAAGGCTTATGGCTGCATGTGGACGCGGCTTATGGCGGTTCAGCCGCAGTGGTGCCCGAGATGCGATGGGTGCTGGAAGGAAGCGACCGCGCCGACTCGTTGGTGGTGAACCCGCACAAGGGTTTGTTTGTTCCGGTCGATCTTAGCGTGCTCTACTGTCGAAAAATGAACGTGCTCCGCGGCGCTTTCAGCCTGGTACCGGAGTACCTGCGCACGGGGGAGGGTGAAGAGGTCAAAAACTTCATGGACTACGGGCCGCAGCTTGGGCGTCGGTTCCGCGCGTTGAAGTTCTGGTTCGTAATGCGCTACTTCGGCGTCGAGGGTCTGCAAGCGCGCCTTCGGCTTCAGATCGCGCTGGCTCGCGAGTTCGCCGATTGGGTTGATCAAAGCGATGACTTCGAGCGGCTCGCGCCGGTTCCGTTCAGCGTTGTGTGCTTCAGGGCGCATCCGAAAAGCTTGTCTGACGAAGCTGATTTGGATACTTTGAACGAACGTTTAATGGACGAGGTGAACAGGAGCGGAAGGGTATATCTCTCTCACACGAAGCTAGCCGGGAAGCTGACGTTGCGGCTTGCGATAGGAAACATTCGCACGACGCGCGAACACGTGAAGCTGGCGTGGGATGAGTTGAATGAAGGACTGGTGAGAATAAGAGGATAGACGATATCGGATAGGCGATGGAAGATCGAGGATTAGATTGGCGATTCTCGATCTTCGATCCTCAATCCTCGAGGTTCACTGCGCGAAACTGATCGACTCGATATCAATCCATCTGACCTCGACTTTGCTTGCCGAGCCCAGCTTCACCGCAACCGAATCACCGTTCAGCGAAAACTCTTTGCACCTGAGATCGCTGCCGCCCTTGAGCCTTATGCGAATCGAGTCGCTATCGCTCGCCGACGAGCGAATCTCCGTCGTGTCGTCGGGCGAAATGACCGCGTAGCTCTTCGCTTCGCCGCCGGCTTCGGTCATCGCCAGGCGAAGCTTGCCGGTCGTGTCGTCGCGCGACAGCGTGCGGCCGCGAATTGTGCTGCCGTTCTTGAGTGAGATCACAAAGCCTGACGCGCCCGCGTCCTGCGCGGCGATCGGCACAGCGATTATCAGTGCTATTACAGTGATGAGCAAAGGCGTTTTGATATTCATTTCGCTCGCTTCTTATCGTAAACGGATTTGAGTTTGTCCAAGTAGTCCTTACGATCAACGGCATAGTACACGGCGCCGGGTCCCGAATCAACCAGCTTGCCAATCGCGTATTCGAATTCCTCATAAGGGTCGTTCGCATCGATGCCCTTCGCCTCGAAATAACCAATCCTGCGCAGCCGCCTGATGAGTTCCTGAAACGTCAGTCTCCCCTCGAACGTCCGCCCGCCGTGCTGATGCGAGCGTGAGATCAGGTGCTGCACCATAATCACGTCGCCGTACAAGGCAGGCGAGACATACAGCCATCCGTCTTCGTAGCGCCACGCGTCTTCCACCTGGCGCGAGAGCTGGACTCTTCGCACCCCGGCCGAAAGTACCTTGTCCCAATCATTCGAGGGCGCGGAGCGCTTGATGTGTGAGACCGCGGCTTCAAGCAGCCACTGATCGTCCTCAAAGTTGAGACTGCGGTTCAATCGCTCGAGCCACTCTGAGAAGATTTGCATCCGGGTCCGCTCGGGGCTCCACAGCGTGTATCGGTCCGACTGCTTTTTAAGTGCGGCCCACAGCTTCTTTCGTTCCTTTTCAAATGAAGGATGCGCGTCGATGCGAATCGCATGAAATTCCGCGAACCAGCGCTTCGTGCCGTTGCAATAAGGGCAGTGATCGACGCCAAGCGCGTCGAAGAAGTGTGGGCGCGATGTTGCAGCGCCGGTGATATCGGCTTCTTCGGGGATGTGCTTTTTGAGTTCGGAGTACGCAGTGCGCGGCGTAAGCTTGAGCTGCTTTGTGAACAGGTCGAAGGCGCACTTGAGGCAAATCTTCAGAGTCGTGTTTGAGATAGCGGAGCGAGGGATTGAATCGAAAGAGATTTCGGCTTTCTTCATAGTCAGTGGTCAGTGATCAGTGGCCAGTGATCGGAAACAACCGCCTACTGACAACAGATCACTGGCCACTGCCTACTGATTCTGGTGGGGATGGTGGGAATCGAACCCACACAAGGTTACCCTTAAAGGTTTTTGAGACCTTCGCGTCTGCCAGTTCCGCCACATCCCCACGAAGAACGAATGATCGAAACGTGAGGATCATTCTAGCTTTCCAAAAGGAAGCGCGTCAACGAAACCACCGGTTGAGGATCGATGGTAAGAGGGAGAAGGCTTACATGGCTGAAGACCAGAACCAGTGGCATGCTTGTGGTCTGGAAGGGTGGCTCCGGAATAACCCGTCGCTTGGCATGCTTGTGGTCTGGAAGGGTGGCTCCGGAATAACCCGTTGCTTGGCATGCTTGTGGTCTTGAAGGGTGGCTTGCCGCCGCTGACTCAGGGCCCCTAACCTCAAGAGCGGGGGTAAACCACCCTTCGCGACCACGAGCATGCCAAAGTACCGTGTTCTCCCTACGCAAACTCCGCCTGCGCCCACTTCTATTGTTGTCATGCCCCTCTCGCGGCGCGAGGGAGAGAAACTGCGATAACAAATAAAAGGCGCGGGTAGAATCGGATGCCCCGACTCTACCCGCGCTTTTTCTCATCACCCGATTGTTATTCGTTCAATCCTTCTTGTCGCCTGATACTGGGTCCTTGAGGTCTACATCGGTGACGAGGGATCCAGCCGGCGATATACCGTGTTTGCTGATTTCGTGCTCGAGGTAGTGCTTCATGACGCTATGCTTGCGGCCGTATGCGAAGTAAATCACGAACCCTATCAACAGCCAGATGATCAGCCGCCACCAGTTTTCCGCCGGCAGCGAGAACATTAGGAGCAAACAAGTCAGTATGCCCAGGATTGGTGTGAGCGGAACGAACGGCGCGCGGAACGGACGTTTTGCATCGGGGTTCAGCCTTCGCATAACAAGCACCGCGCCGCAGACGATCACGAAGGCGAACAACGTTCCGATATTCGTCATTTCGGCGAGCAGACTGAGCGGCAGAAACCCGGCCATCGAGGCTACGAACAGGCCGGTGAGAATCGTTGACTTCCAGGGTGTGCGGAACTTTGGATGAATATCACCAAAGAAGCCCTTTGGTACCAGGCCGTCGCGCGCAAGCGCGAGCATAACGCGCGGCTGGCTGAGCATCATCACAAGCAGCACGGACGTTATGCCGGTCATCGCCCCCGCCGCTACCAGATACTGCATCCAGGTCAACCCGACGTGTCTGAACGCTTCCACCACGGGAGCATCCTTGTTGATATCCGGAGTGGCGACCATCCCAGTCAGCACCGCTGAGACCGCGATGTAAAGAATCGTGCAGATGATCAGCGATGAAATGATTCCTATCGGCACATCTCGCGCCGGCTGCTTTGCTTCTTCGGAGTGGACCGACACGGAGTCGAATCCAATATAAGCGAAAAAGATAATCGCCGCGCCTGCAAACATACCTAACGGCTGTCCTCCCTCCGCAGTCTTGCCGAACAGAGTGTGACCAAAGAAACTGATTCCGGTGTAGCCAAATGGCGCAAACGGATGCCAATTCGCAGGGTTGATATAGAAGACCCCGATTCCGATTACCATCAGCACGATCACGAGCTTGATACACACCATCACGGCGTTGAAGCTCGCACTTTCCTTGATGCCCTTGACCAGAATCACGGTGAGAATGAATGTGATCAGAATCGCGGGCAGATCGAAGTATGCCCCGGTGGCCACGAATCCCGCGTGCGGGCAATCCTTACCCACGCTTACGCAGTAGTCGAACGGGCCTTTCGATAGAACTTTGGGCAAGTACTTGTCGATACCAAATAACGGTATGAACTCCTGAAAATGCGCCGACCATCCATGCGCGACCGTTGCCGAGCCGACTGCATATTCGAGTATCAGGTCCCAGCCGATGATCCAGGCGAACAGTTCGCCAAGCGTTGCATAAGCATAGGTGTAAGCCGAACCGGCTACAGGAACCATCGATGCAAATTCGGCGTAGCACAGCGCGGCGAACACGCACGCGAAGCCCGCTACGACAAAAGAAAGCATGAGGGCGGGACCGGTTCTGTCGTGTGCCGCCACTCCCGTCAAGATGAAGATGCCCGTTCCGATGATCGCGCCGACTCCAAGGGCCGAGAGCTGAACCGGTCCCAGTACCCGGCGCAATCGGTTCTCACCCGCCATTTCCTCCAACAACAGACTGAGCGGTTTTCTTGCCCAAAGTTGATTCGCCATTTCGTAGATCCTCCGCGAGTGACTTGTTTGATTTCCAATGTTGAGTTCGAAGTCTTGAAACGCGATTCTAAAAGCGTGCGAGCATCAAGACTCAAACCTAGAACCCAGGTTCATCCGCTGCCACGTTGCTATGTGCCTTGCTCGGGCGACGGCACGCCTACTTTTCGCCAGATGAAATAAACCGGGATGCCAGTTGCAATGATGATCAAACCCGGCCACGTAAGCGGCCACTGGTACCTGAACAGCACTGCAAGAATCACCGCGGCGCCGACAATGTACAAGGCCGGAACTATGGGATAGCCGAATGCCCGATAGGGACGCTCGATATCAGGGCGCTTCTGACGCAATCTGAAGATTCCCGCTATCGTGAGTATATAGAAGATCAACGCCGCCGATATCACATAGGTCAACAGGTTCCCGTACAAGTTGCCGTAGGTCGTCTCGCCGGTCGCCGGGTTTGTGCCCGTGATCGTTCGCGGCAGCACGAGCACGGCCGCCCATATTCCCTGAATTACCAGGCCCCACGCCGGAACGTGCTTGTTGTTTAGCTCTCCCGCCGATTTGAAGAACAAGCCGTCGCGGGCCATCGCCCAGTAAGCGCGCGCTCCCGCCAGAATCAACCCGTTGTTACAACCGAACGTCGAGACCATGATGAAGACTGCCATTATCGTTGCGCCGGCGCCTGGAAAAATCACGTTGGCTGTAGCCGAAGCCACGCGGTCGCTCGGCACAGTTTGAATGGTCTCGAACGGCAACGTCACGAGGTAAGCAACGTTGGCGAGAAGGTATAAGACGATGACCAGCGTCGTACCGAACGCGAGCGATAGCGGAATGTTTCGTCTCGGGTTCTTTACCTCCCCTGCAGTGAACGTGATGTTGTTCCACGCGTCGGCGGAGAACAGCGAGTTGGTTTGCGAAACGCAGATCCCCACGAACAAACCGAGCATAGCGATCGCCGTTAGGTTGGGGCCTACGGATTGAAGCGTGCCCCGCACAGTCCAGAGGTCTCCAAAGTTGGCGTTCACCGCAGTTGCATTCCAGCCGATCACCAGACCCAGCACGATCAACGCTATCAACGCGCCGGTCTTGGTTATCGTAAAAACGTTCTGCACGAACTTGCCAAGCTTCAAGCCCCGCGTGTTCATCCAGGTGAGTAGGGCAATCAACACCAAACCGACCAGCTGAGCAGTCGAAAGCGAAAGCGCATAGCTTGAACCGAGATGGATAGGCTTTACGATGTAATTACTCTCGGAAAGGGTCGGCCACAGTACTCCGAAGTACTTTGCGAATCCGACTGCGACGGCCGCGATCGTGCCGGTCTGAATCACCATGAAAAGCGTCCAGCCGTAGAGAAACCCCCACATCGGCGAGAATGCTTCGCGAATGTAGACGTATTGGCCGCCCGCCTTTGGCATCATCGCCGCAAGCTCCCCGTAGCTGAGCGCCCCGATCACCGTCAGCAAGCCGGTAACGACCCATGCGACAAGAAGCCAGCCCGGCGAGCCGACTTGCCGCGACATCTCAGCCGACACGATGAAGATCCCCGAACCGATCATCGAACCGGCGACGATCGTCGTTGAGTCCAGCAGTCCGAGCCCGCGAACAAAGCCGGTTTTTTGATCTTGGACTGCAACGCTAACTTCTGACATTCCTTATTACCCCTAAAAGGAGCTCTAGCCCCTAAGTTATGTGCTCCTTACCGGACCGTAGATGTGTTCTAAAGCAACGAGGACTAGGTAGACAGTCGCAACGATTGCAAGCCCCGCAGCGATGGCGATATTTCCGCTGCCTGTGTCTACGCCGCCGCGCTTGGCTTTGAGCGCTCGCCGAATAACGATGGGGCATAGCACGAACGCGTTGAGGGCCAGCGGAACGATCAAGAACCAGGACACCTCGAGCCATGGCCGAGTACTCCCCAGGACTCCCGAGAAGAAGGCATCGAAGGCGGACGAGCCGTCCTTAAGCCCGTCGAGCCAAATATCAAACCCGCGCATGAACACGAGCAGCGCAACGCCAATGATCGCAAGCAATGTTCCCGTGTAAGCCGTGCGCGCGTCGTGCTCGGCCGGCTGCTCGGCGTGTTGCCGTCCGGTCAGTCGGCTGTGAACGGCGCCATATCCGACGTAGATCACAAATCCGAAATTCAGCCACGCCGCGAACCGCAGCCACGAAGTCGGCGGCAGGTAGTAGATCAGATAAAGACAAGAGATGATACCGAGTATCGGAATGACTAAGCCGAAGGGCACTCGGAATGGACGGTGCCGCTCAGGGTCCTTGACCCGCAAGACGATTATCCCGGCGCAGACAAGTATGAAGGCAAACAGCGTCCCGATGTTGGTGAGGTCGACCATTTCATCGATGCTGGCGACCGCCGCGAACGAGGCGACGAAAACGCCAGTCAGTATCGTCGAGATGTGTGGAGTGCGAAATTTCGGGTGGACCTTATAGAAGACCGGCGGCAACAACCCGTCGCGAGCCATCGAGAAGAAGATGCGAGGCTGTCCGAGCTGAAACACCAGCAGCACTGCGGTATGCGCGATCACCGATCCGAAAGCGACAATGAAGACGGCGAATCTTCGCCAGTCGGGCGTAGGAATGGCGTGCTCGAGTGCCATCGTGAGCGGTTCGGCTTGCTCAGTGGCTAGCTTGGCGGTCAGGTCGGGGAATGAGATCAGACCGGTGAATACGGCGGCAACTACTACATAGAATATCGTGCAGATTATGAGCGAGGCGATGATCCCTATCGGTAGATTGCGCTTCGGATTCCTGGTCTCTTCGGCCAGGGTTGAGACTGCATCGAACCCTATGTACGCGAAAAACACTATAGCCGCGCCGGCACTGATGCCCGCGAAACCGTTAGGACTGAACGGCTTCCAGTTGGCAGGCTGAACGTAGGTGAATCCGACGACGATGAAAAACGTGAGCACCAGGATCTTGATCCCCACCATCGTCGCGTTGAATCGCGCGCTCTCTCGTATTCCCCAGATCAGAATAATCGTTATCAGGGTCACGATGGCTACGGCGAGCACGTTGAAGATGATCGGTTTGCCGAATATGTGCGGGGCGTTTTCATAGACCCCCGGCACCTTGGCGGCCGTGCGGTAGTCCATCGAGATCCAATCGGGAATGATGATGCCCTTATAGATCACGTGACCGCCGATCTTGAGTTGGCCAGCGACAAGGGTCTTAAAATAATTCGCCCAGCTTATCGCGACAGCGATATTGCCGACCGCATATTCGATGATCAGGTCCCAGCCGATGATCCAGGCAATCACTTCCCCGAGCGTCGCATACGAGTAGGTGTAAGCCGAACCCGAGATCGGTACCATCGACGCGAATTCGGCGTAGCACAAGGCGGTGAACCCGCAGACGATTGCTGTGATCACGAACGAAATCGTCAATGCCGGTCCGGCGCCGGGTCGGTTCGCGTCGCCTGCGGCAGCCGTGCCAATCGTAGCGAATATTCCAGCGCCGATGATTGCGCCAATGCCAAAAAGAGTGAGTTGTACGGGACCGAGCGCGCGCTTCAGTTGGTGTTCGGGTTCTTCCGCGTCTCGAAGAACGGAATCGAGTGGCTTGACGCGGAACAGCCCTCGAAACGTCATTCCTTTGACGCTCGGCTGATCGGCTTGCGTGCTCCCCATCGGATTGCGTTCCACTCTTCGGTCCTGGATGAAAGCCCGGCTGGGCAAAGCTCTGAACCAGTAGGCAGCTTTAATGAAAACGCTGGCAGACCGGAAATAGGTCGTTGAAGCGCCGCGATTATTAACTTTCGAGCGGAGTCATGTCAAGGCGAACGTAGTATGTATAATCGCTCCTTTGCGCAATCGGAGCTTTTCGCAATAGAATGGACAAACTATCAAACAGATTGGAGAAGAGATGGAACAAAAGGGGTTTACGTTGTGGTTTACGGGGCTTTCGGGCGCCGGAAAGACGACGCTGGCGAGACTGGTGGAAACCGAATTAAGCGCGCGCGGTCACAAGGTAGAAGTTCTGGACGGCGACGTCATCCGGACTAATCTTTCAAGAGGACTCGGTTTCTCGAAAGAGGATCGCGACACAAACATTCGACGGATAGGATTCGTTTGCAATCTGCTGACTCGCAACGACGTGGTGGCGATAGCCGCGGCGATCTCCCCGTATCGGGAAGTTCGCGACGAACTGCGGCGGGATATCGGCTCCTTTGTCGAGGTTTATGTGAGGTGCCCGATCGAAGTGTTGGCCGAGCGCGACGTGAAGGGCCTCTACAAGAAGGCTCTGGCGGGTGAGATCAAGAACTTCACCGGTGTGGATGATCCATACGAATCGCCGCTCGCCGCTGAGGTAATCGTCGAGACCGACACCGAAACGCCAGACGAAAGCGCAGCGCGGATCATCGCGAAGCTGGAAAAGATGTCATTGGTTGGACCCCTGCCGAGCCGCCACAGCAAAGCGGATGAAGAAGAAGTAACCCGCCGGCTTGAGGCCCCCGGCTATGTGTAGACAACGGAACCGAAACACAAAGGCAGGAAGCCACAAAGATGTTCTGTTCTGAGTGTCTTTGTGACTTTGTCACCCTGTGTTTGTTCTAATCGCTCCGCGCGCTTTGGAATGACCTAAGAACCACGAATGAAGACCGTAATCATCGGACTGGACGGCGCGACGTTCGACATAATCAAGCCGCTTGTGAGTGCGGGCCGCATGCCTGTTCTATCGCGGCTCATGAGCGAAGGCGTGAGCGCGCCGCTTCGTTCGACTATCCTGCCTAACAGCTTTCCCGGTTGGGCCAGCTGCACCACCGGCACCAGCGAAGGCATGCACGGAGTCTTCTCGCCGTTCATCAAGAATCCTTCGAAGTACAGCGTTCGTGCGATGAGCGGGCGCGACATAATGACGCGGCCGGTCTGGGATATCTTGACCGAACACGGCGGGCGCTCGATAGTGCTCAACGTTCCGACCACATATCCGCCCGAACCGATCAACGGGCTGATGGTCACCGGAATGCTCACGCCAGGCCGCGGTTCCGCGTTTACGCATCCAGCTTCGCTCAAAACTGAACTGCTCGCCGAGTTTCCTAATTACGTAATCGAGCCAGAGCGAATTCCTGACAAGCACGCTCGAGCGAAGGAGTTTCGACGGGCGATCGAGGTCCGCGAACGGGCTCTCAAGTTCCTGATGCAGCGAGGCGAGTGGGATTTCCTGATGGTGGTCTTCTCCGTGCTGGATCGGGCGCAGCACGACTACTGGGCCGATATGGACCCGGCGCATCCGCGGCACGACCCCAACACGCCCCGCGAGTTTCGCGAGTTTATTCACGAGGTGTATCAACGGCTCGATTCAGCGGTGGGCCGGCTCATCGAACAAGTTCCTGCGGGGATTCGAGTGCTCGTCGTATCAGACCATGGCTTCTGTTCGGAGCTGTTTGAAGTTCGAGTCAACGAGCTTCTTGGTTCCGCAGGGCTGCTCGCATTCAAATCGCCCGCTTCGCGCAAGAGCATCGCCCGAGTCAGAACGTTCAAGGCAAAAGTCGCGCGGCGGTTTTCGCCCGTCGTTCCAGAAGGAAACGTGCTCGATAGGAAAGTGGAATACGGCAGCGCATTTCTTGATGAGATAGACTGGTCACGAACGCGCGCCTTGTTTGCTCAAGACAAGGGCGTGTGGATCAATCTGGCGGGCCGCGAGAGCGAAGGCATCGTGAGTGAGAGCGA
>WNFR01001103.1_pt1 | contig 47117 bp, 39 predicted proteins | sample 5400221 | NCBI WGS metagenome assembly WNFR01 (sample SAMN13153357, study PRJNA577476) | soil metagenome | isolation source: 40 cm soil under Madrone tree | place: USA:California | collected 2016-06-14 | reverse complement strand
GGTCGGTGCGCCTCGGTGACGTATCCGCTCGTTGAGCCCCAAGAAGCTCGCGATACTTCGCGTCGCCAATCCGCTTGACTCGGGTAATGTCTGGCGCGCCCGTCTTGAACCCGTCAGACGCTAGGCGGCGGGCGATCTCCTCGTCTGACTCTGCCCAGTGATCGATGATGACTTCGGCGATCTTGACGTGTTCGGCCGCGGAATAACTTTGAAACCCCCAGGGGCCGCAGAATTCCATCGTGAGAAAATCGATCATCTGCCGCCGTCGTGCGAACCCGGCGCGTTCGCGCGTGCGCTGCTCGTCTTCCGCTGATCTGGGGCGGGCGGCCGCCTTGGGAGTGAGCGCTGAGACGTTTTCGGCATTGAGGCCGCACTTGAACGGCGGGCAATCAAGGTTCCCCCGATCCAGGAAACCGGGCCCGGTACCCACAGTGTGGCCGCCGAAAACGCGGTAAGAGCCGGCATCCCACAGCACCACGGGGTGGCCGGATTCGAAACCCACAACTGAACCTTCCTTACCCTGCTCAAGAATGATCTGTTGCGATAGTCTAGTGTCCTGCGGTTTGGGCGCGCACGGCCACTCGCTCGTGTACCGGACCCGATCACCCACGCGAAAGTTCATCGATTTTCCTCCCCGAATGCATGCTCATCCTCGTTTACTTCGACGTGCAGCCTAAAGTGCCGGCTCACCCGCGGCTGCTCAGCGGAAGTATCGCAGCCGTCGGGTGCAGCCGGATGTTATGCCGCATGTGATTGACTGCTTGGCTTGTTTACAAGCGGACGATAGGAAGCATTAGTCAGGGCCGTCTCGCGTTAGCACAATGCCCATTCTCGCTCCCTGCTCAGCCCTTTCCTCCCTCGACAGCCGCCAGCCTCTTAGTTAGGGCTTTCGCTCGCTGACGGAAACGATGGTGAACGCCTTGGGCTTCGCTGGTGATCCTTCGAACCGTTCGACAAAGTACCGGGCGCGACCGTCAGTGTCGAAGACGATTGACGTGTCATCGGAGGCCACCGGGATCAGCCCTTGGTACCCTTTTCCTTCAATCTTGTCGATCACCATGGCTCGCGCTGGGGGCTTGCCCGGTCGAAATACTCCAAATGCCACGCGCTTTCCGTCTCGGCTGAACGTAATCGTGAAAGCCGTCTCGTACGCCAGCTCTTCACCATCGACAACGACGAAGTATTTGCAACCCACAAAATAGCAATTCTTTGTGCCTCCGTTCCTGCCGGCCTTGTAGGCCATGCGTTTTCCGTCCGGACTAAACGTGACATCGCTGATTTGGTTGTACAGCGACGGGCTCTCGACACCGTCGACGACGAGTCGATATTTGCCTTCGTCCTTGGCAACGTACGCGAGCTTTGAGCTATCATCGCTGAAGGACAGGCCTAACAGGCCGTGCGCCTTCACGGACAACAGCCCCCCATGCTCATCGAGTGGGCTCCCGATATCCTCGTAGGGCTTCTGCGCCTTTCCGTCGAAAACAACCGTTCGCTTGCCGGCGTTTTTCCCGACGTAAGCGAAGTGCTTACCGTCTGGACTGAAGGTCGCCTCTTCTATCTTGTCGAACAGCGGTTGCTCGACGCCGTCTAGAATCAAGCGTTCTTGCTTGCCAACCTTGACCGAATAGGCGTAGCGGTCGAGCGTCTTGTTGATTCGTTTCACGGCGTTGCGCGGCGCCGGCCACCTCCGCAGCGCCTGGTCGTTGTGAAACACCGTGATCTGGTCGGCGTCTTCGGCGAAGTACGTGATCGCACCGTCCGCCTGATCGAAGCCAACGAAGCCGATACTCTCGTACAAAGGACCGACTGCTCCATCCACGACGAGCTGAACCTTCTTGCCCGTGGACGCGACGTACGCCACGTGTTTACCTGTTGCGTCAAAAGCGATGCTTCCAACCCCATCGTATGCCGGCCCCTCCGTACCATCGATGTAACTCAGCTCCTTCTTCCCTCGCACGGCAACAAAGGCGACGCGCTTCGAGTCGGGACTGAATCGAGGGGCGCGAACGAGGTCATAGGGCTTCGAAGCGACCCCATCCACGACGGCGACTGCCTTTTTCGAAGCGTGCGCGACGAACGCATAACGTGAATTGTCGGGGCTGAAAGCTCCTGCACTGACCGCGTCGAAGCGAAACGGAACCAGGACGGCACCTGAAGACGTGTCCACCAGACCAACAGGTGTCACCACTCGTCTACCGTGTGAATCGACAATCAGATCATGAGGCGAAACAGAAAATCCAGGAATGACAGTCTCATCAAACTGGGGCGGGGCCGACTGAGGATAGCCGCCGAATTCCAACGGGAATGGAGCCGTGGCCAACGTGACAACATTTCCTTTGACGTCGGTCAATTCAAGTACGAGCGTGTTGGACGCGCTGCGATTGGGCAATTGTTGCGCCTCCGCCGCAAACGTTTGAACAATGAAGAAGCAAACCCACACGAGAGAGAGAATCCGACTTTTCATTACGATCTCCTTTTCCTCATTACCGCCGCCTTCTTCTGCCTAACGTCGCACTTCAGCCGCGGCGCGAGTGTTCCTTAGATCTTTCACAAGATGATAACCGCGCCGTCGGCTGCAAGCGCTGGTTAGCCGGCAGCATACCGAACGCGCCACACCAGGCCCAGCCCCGAGCGTGTGACCCTGAATTCATTTCTAGAACTTACCCGGTAGCTTGACGGGGGCACTGTTGCCCCACTTAAGACTCAAATCGTGGACATCAGTCGGAACATCGAACCAGACCTCAAACACATCCAGTTTCCCGCGCGCCATTTTCACAGTGAGCGCTTGCCCCGCAGGGTGGACCCTTGGATATTGAGTGCCCTTGCTGTCAATGACGAAAACGTCATCTGAATCGGGAAGGAACTGTGAAGCAACGGTACTTTGTAGCGATAGGGTCAAGTACTCCGAACGATTAGGGCAGAGCTTACAGAGTTCGCGCTTTGCATCTGCCAGACGAAACTTGCCGGCGGACGTGCTGATTTCAGCGCTGCTGCTGCAGCCGAACACGGTAAGCAATGACAATGTTACTATCTTGAGTCGTATTCTCACGATTCACCTCAAACGCAAGTAATGACCCCGTAGTGTGCGGGACGGCAAACGCGCGGCTTCAGCCGCGATGACTCGCAATGTTCACCGACCGCCGTCGCCGCAAATCTCTGTTCGGCGGCTCCTGGCTCACTGGCGCTCGCTTACAATCCCAGAAGCCTTGGGTCGGACCTGTAGCCGTTGTTGCTACAAGGACCGAGACAACTGAAACGACCGCCGCGTATTGCATCATCTACCTCCTGGGATCGAACGAGATCCAGTTCTTTCTGTCTGGCTAACATGAATTACACCGCGGACCGCATAATTCATATTCATGCTTCCGTATCGCCCTCTCATATATGCGTATGACGATTCTTCAGTTTTGTTCTCAAGCTCAGATGTCGTCACGGCTCTCAAGACACAGCTTGGTGAATGCTTCCAACCTCTCGCGCAGCTTGAAAGCGCGCTTTCGCAACTGAGCACTGGTTAGGTTCAAGGACGACGCCAGGTTCCGCCGGACTGCTTTCGCCTTATCGCCTGGCTCCGTGGTGTAGTAAGTAATCAGCGTGGTTCGCTCCTTTGAATCTAACTGATCCAGACAGCGTTCCAGGCAACGGCGCAAGTCTTCCTGCTCCGAGAAGTCGATAAGCAGCTCGTGCATTGGCCTTGTCCGTGGCTCTTTGGCCGCGGGGATCGTCTCCAGCGGGTCCTCTTTGTGACTAGGGCTACGGCGGCTTTCGTGAATGAGGTTAGTTGCGAAGCCCGAGATGAAAGCCTCGATTTGGCTAGTGAGACGTTGCGGAGTTTTGTTCAGCGCATCGAGGACTCGGCTCAGGGTTTCATTGGCGAGATCTTCCGCGTCACGGCAGCGTTCGGCGGAGAATCGCCGGACCAGTTTCTGTCTGCAACGAAGCAGTTTTTCACTGGCGATTACCGGGTCGTCGTCAAAGAAGCGGAGTAGTCTATCACCAGCAGTCGGGGCACTCTCCTGCATTTATGTGGGCTCCCAAACATTGCCTTAGCGAAATTCACCTTGCAAAACAAAAGCGGCCCAGTAATAGGGCTGCGTTCCTTGTTCTTCCGCCACATCTCTATCTGAGCTTCGCGCAGGGCGGCAGCAGGAGGTAATTTCTGTCGGCCGAGCATTCCTTCGTAGAAGCTCTTCATCAGGTCAGCCGTAGCCACATCATCCACTTTCCACAAACTGGCAACCACGCGCGGAACTCCCGCGTACATAAAACCGCGAGTAAGGCCAACTAAGCCTTCGCCGCGGATTTCTTTTCCGAGCGCGGTTTGGCAAGCGCTCAAAACAACCAATTCTGCTGGCAGCTTCAAGTTGTAGATCTCTCCCAGTCGCAGCAAGCCCTGCGGTTGTGGCTGCCCCTGCTCATTCACGAGCGAGAGCAAAATGCCGGACAGTTCGGGTTGAGTGCTATTCAATAAACCGTGAGTCGCAAAGTGAAGAAACCGGTATTGACTCAGATCCGCACTCGTGGCCGTTGAGTAATTTGCGTCGAAGTCGAGAAACAGCTTCCGCTGGCTTTCTGGAACCAGGCTTATGATCGAGACGGCCTCGCGCCGGGAGTAAGGCAGCCGAGGTATTGGTTGTCCCATCTCGAACGCGCCGGCAGAGTTGATGGTCTCGATTAGACTTCTAGATTTGTTGACAACTGCGTCGGGAGCTCGCGAGGGGTTGTCCCGTTTTAATCGCCCGCCGCCTAACCGCTCAACCCGCAAGTCCGTGGGTTCAAACACCGGGTCGGCTAATACCGCGATCGTCTTGAGAACCAAGCTACGATCTACCGGTTCCTCACGCAACAGCGCGAGAGTGGCTGCCGAGGGCAAACTAACAACCTCGTGTTTAACTATGAGCGGTTCGTAATTGCTGATCGAGGCTGGGGGCTTCGTGTTCGCTGCCACCTGCGAAGCTGGATTTGGCAAAGCGGCAAAAGGAACGTACTGTATGCCGCCGTCAGCGACGATCACCAATCTCTTGTCACCCAACTGGGCCGCTGCCGGAGCTATTAGCATTTGGCTCAACGCAGCGGCGGCGTTCTTTTGACCGTTGATGAGATTGGCGGCGGTCGCCGGTGTCGGTTGCGTGTTGAGCTTTCCGTTGATCGACGTCAACCTATAAAATTTCCGGGTTGCGTCTTCGATGACCGCCCGACTGGGCAAAACGAATATGGCAATACCGTCCGACGACACAACCCAAAGGAAACTCCGTTCAGCGCCCAGCGCGTATTCCAGTAACAACGTTTTCCTGTCCAGCACTTTGGTTTGAATCTCGCTCAACGTGATAGACAGCGGCTGCACTAGCGCGGCATAACGGGGGCTCGTTTTGCGTATTTGCGACTCAACATCCTCGTATTCAGCTGTCAGAGTCTCTATCTGATCTGTTGCTGATTTCTCCTGTTCTACCGAGTGTTTACGGTTGAGCAGTCGAATTCGTGATTCAGTCTGGGCTGACAGTTGCTGCTGCAATTCACGCTCGCGCGCCAGCAGTCCCGCACCTACACCCTGGCGAATATCAACCCGCGCTTCGAGCAGTAACTCCAGCAAACTGCGCCCCCGCGCTCGCTCGCTGGCCTCGAGTGCTAGTGCTGCATACCCCTGATCTGGATTGAGTTCGTGAAAACGGATCAGCAAGTCAATATAGAACTCATAGAACTTTTGAACCGAAGCCCGATAAGACGCGCGCAAGGCCTGGCTCAAGAGTTTTAGGCGTTGCGACTCTACGATCTTTAACGCTGTCTCAATCTGATCTTGCGCTTCGCGAAGCTGACCACGGTTTCGCGCAAGTACTGCGAGACCGTACAGTGTAGAGGCTTCGCTCCGAGGATTTCGCACGGCACTGCTTACTGCCAACGCCTGGCTGTAAGAATCAAGCGCTTTCTCAATCTCACCATTGGCAGCGTAAGTGTCACCAAGATATGCCAGGGCAGCACCCTCTGACTCGCGATCACCTAGAGTCCGGCTGAGCGCAAGAGTCTGATTGAGGTACTTTGCCGCTTTGGTGCGTTCGCCTTGGCCGGAATAGTACTTGGCAATATTGCCAAGCGCCCTAGCCTCACCCCCGCGATCTCCAGCCACACGAGAGAGAGCCAACGCTTGACTGAAGTACTCTAAAGCTTTCTGCTTTTCATCAATTTCGTAGTAGATGGTGCCAAGATTCGTCAGCGTGGAGACCTCACCCCGGCGATCGTTAACCGCACGGCGCAAAGGCAAGGCTTTATTATAGTAATCGAGGGCCTTTCGCGACTCGCCAATTGAATCGTAGAGAGCGCCGATGTTGTTGAGTGTCGCCGCTTCACCTGCACTATCACCAGCAGTCTGTCTGAGCGGAAGAGCTTGCAAATAGTAATCGAGAGCCGTTTGCTTCTCGCCTAAACTGGAGTGGACGTTGCCGATGTTGGTTAGCGTCGTCGCTTCACCGCCGCGATCTTCTACCGACCGATAGAGCGGCAGGGCTTCTGCGAAGTAGTCGAGTGCCTTCTGGTTCGCACCTAATTCGGAGTAGACCAAGCCGATATTGTTCAGCATCGTCGCCTCGCCGCCGCGGTCTCCGGCAATATGTCTGAACGGCAGGGATTTCGTGAAGTAGTCGAGTGCCTTTTGCTTCTCACCTAATGAGTAATAAACCACGCCGATGCCGCTGAGTGTTTGAGACTCACGGCTGCGGTCTCCGATAGCACGAAAGAGCAGTAGACACTCTTCGTACTTCTCAATTGCGCTTCGTAGTGACTCGGCCGTCGCTTGCCCACGTAGCAGAATTGCCTGCGCAAAGGTTTGTTCAGCAGCAATACGACTCTTATCTTGCACGGTTGCCGCTCGCAGTTCTTCGATCTTTATTTCGTATCGTCCCGCGGAAGCCGTCTTTTCCGCTGGGCGCACCTCCAATCGATAGTTTCCGGTGGTTTCACCGATTATTAATACCGGCTCCGCTCCTTGCGTTCCGTTTGGGCTGTCCATTACTGCCAGTTTGTTGCCGGTTGGGCTGAAGAAGGTGACCACGACATCAATACCCCTCTGGTCAACGACAACGTGAAGGTACTCACCGGCAGTGAGCGCGATGCTATACGAGTGAGCTTGATCTCCGACGAGTTGTAGCTCAACGGGTTTGCCTAGTTCGAGGGTTACAGTCTTATCACCCTGCTGCGTCCTTTCGGCGTTCCTTGGCGGGGAGGGCCAGCTATCGCCAACACTCCCAGGAAACGTACGGGTTGATATGATGGCCGCCCGGCTCTGCGCTGACGAAAAGAGCGACGAAAAGAGCATGGTTACAAACAGAGCTAGACCAGCATTTACAATCTGCCCCACCAAGGATACGGGCCTGGCTCTCTGGATCTTGAGCCGCGGCCCTTCACAGACGTGGATTCTGAGCTTCGAGTGGGTGAGATATAGGTGGGCTAAAAAGAGGTCGGAGTCGGAGGAGATCGACACTATACCTCCCAGCAGGTTACGGGCCGGTAACCCAATCTGGTGAACGGTGAAGCTCGTAATATTTCACTGCCCGCCAAAAGAGTCAAGGAATTGCTGACAGGAATTGCGACTGACAGGAATTGCGAGCAGACCGGAACCTAAGGGGGCAACTATTAATCCGGTAGCGCTTGCAGTGCCCGCTGGCGCCCATCAAATGAAAGGAACTCAGTCGCGCGGAGGGGCAGAGACATGGAGGATATCGAGACTTAAGCGCGATTAGCCCTATTCGCGCCAAAAAAGGGCCTTGTTTTGGCGCGATTCCCTCGCATTCACCCCTCGAACCCACACCGGCAAGTCGATCTTGCTAGGCGCCATCTCAGCTATTGAGCGGCTTTCGAACCGCGGCTGCAACATTTCGAGTCAGCCCTATTTGGGTTTGAGCAGATGGAGAGCGCGCGTATCATTCCTGTTGAGTTGCGCGGGCGACCAGCTTGCGTTCGAGACTTTCACGAGGTCTAGAACCGTGCGTAGCGATGAAATTCTCAGGGCAGAACTCAAGAGAGCCAACGCTGAATGCGAGCGTCTCCGACAAGAGAACGCCGATCTCAGAGTTCAACTAGGCGAACCTCGCGAGGTCGGCGCGCCAATTGTCGGGGCGGACTTCTCACTCGATCAAAAGAAGGCACAACCGTCAGCTACTGTAAGGGCCGACTCTCGGCCTGAACTGAAAGTGTCGTTGTTCAGAAATCTGTTTCGTGGCCGCGATGATGTTTATGCGGTCAGGTGGGAGGGAAGGAACGGTCGAACAGGATATTCGCCGGCGGGTATTCGCGAGTGGAGCCAAGCGAGCTTAGTTGGACAGGGCAAGAAAAGGTCAGTCAGGCATAGCAAGTTATTCCCTTTGACTGAAGAAGCGATCAGAGATCATCTGCTCGGAAGACAAACCATCGGAGTCTATCCTCTATTACTAGATGATACCTGTTGGTTTGCCGCGGTGGACTTCGACAAGAAAACCTGGGAAACGGACTCCAGTGCATTCTTAGAAACCTGTTATGGGTTGCGCGTTCCATCGGCGCTGGAACGCTCACGTTCTGGAAATGGACTCACGTTTGGATATTCTTTGCTGAACCGATTCCGGCTGCATTGGCGCGAGTGCACTGTTGACCCGCACAATGGAGCGGCGTTACACCATGGGCCTTGATTCCTATGACCGTTTGTTCCCAAGTCAGGACACGATGCCCAAGGGTGGTTTCGGAAACCTGATAGCCTTGCCCATACAGCGCGGTCCTCGAGAGAATGGCAACAGCGTCTTCGTCGACAATCAGCTTCGACCTTACGAGGATCAGTGGGCGTTCCTCTCTTCGATCAGACGACTAACACAGGACGAAGTTCAAGCGCTCATTCGCGTCGCGAACCCAACCGGCGACATTATGGGTGTGCGTCGGAGCACATTCGTGGACGACGACTCGAGTGATCCGTGGACGCTACCGCCTTCCGGTCGGTTACCCACTCGAGTTATCGAAGAACCGTTGCCCCTCAGTGTACCAATCCAACGCGCCGATATGGTTTACGTCGAAAAGAAGAATTTACCGGCGGCGTTTCTGGATCGCCTGATTCGGCTGGCGGCATTTCAAAACCCGGAATTCTACAGTGCTCAAGCAATGCGGTTCTCGACTTTTGCCAAACCACGCGTCATCGCTTGCGCGGAAGCGTTTGATCATCACATCGCTCTGCCCCGCGGCTTACTGCAAGAGCTGCTCGAACTGTTCGAAAGCTACGGAATCGCTGCCGAAGTATCAGACCATCGCTTTGCCGGCATCCCCATCGAGGTCGAGTTTCACGGCGAGCTGCGACCGGGCCAGGAGGAGGCTACGAAGGCGCTCGCTCGTTTTGATGACGGAATCCTCTGCGCTCCGACAGCGTTCGGTAAGACAGCCGTTGCGGCCCGGCTGATTGCAATGCGAAAAGTGAACACGCTGGTCCTCGTTCATCGGCGGCACTTAATGGATCAGTGGCGGGAGCGGCTGGGGTTGTTCTTAGGGCTCAGCACCAAGGACATCGGTCAAGTTGGAGGGTGCAAGACTTCGCGAACTGGGCGTCTAGACGTGGCCGTCATTCAGAGCTTGATCCGCAAAGGCGAGGTGAAAGACCTGGTTGCCGAGTACGGCCAGGTGATCGTGGACGAGTGTCATCATGTCTCCGCCTTCACGTTCGAGCGGGTATTGAGAAAGGTAAAAGCAAAGTACGTCGTCGGGCTAACTGCAACACCAGTACGCAAAGACGGCCACCACCCTATCATCCTTATGCAATGTGGCCCGATTCGCTTCAACGTGAGCACCAAGAAGCAGGCCGCCAGTTCAGGTATTCAACACGAGGTCATACCGAGATTGACTGAGTTCACGGTGCCTCCTGAATGGAGCGGCATCGGAATACAGGATATCTACGCTGCTTTGGTCAACGATGACCAGCGAACTGAACTTATCGTCAACGATGTTGTGCACGCCATCGAAGACAAGCGGGTTCCAGTTGTACTTACAGAGCGCACGAATCACTTACAGCTCTTCGTCGAGAGGCTGTCGCGGCGAGTTCCCAACGTTTTTGTCATGAAGGGCGGTATGGGTAAGAAGCAACGGGATGCACTTGCTTCGCAGATCAAGGCGGTGCCCGAAGATCAACAACGTGTGATCATCGCGACTGGGCGCTACGTTGGCGAAGGCTTTGACGACGCAAGGCTGGACACGCTGTTCCTGGCAATGCCGATCTCTTGGCGAGGCACTCTGCAGCAGTACGTCGGCAGATTGCATCGGCTTCACGAAAACAAACATGTTGCCCGGGTCTATGACTACGTCGACTCTTGCGTTCCGGTTTTGAATCGCATGTACGAGAAGCGGTTGAAGGCTTACAAGGCGGGCGGCTATACGGTGGCCCGGCCCTCTGGCGAGCAAGATGCGCAGGCTGATCTCCGGTTCGCCGAAATTGAACACATCGCGGTTCGCGCAGCGATCGTTTTTGAGGAAGCGCGAGGTTGCAGGGTCGAAAGCGTCGAGAGCGATACTCGCGGCTTCGATCTTATTTCTCGTCGTTTTCGCACGGATGATTCGCACGAGCAGATTGAAACAATGTTCATCGAAGTGAAGGGACGAGCCGGAGTTGGCGAAATCGCACTCACGGCTAACGAGTACAAGGCAGCTCAGAGCTTGGGCGATGAGTACTGGCTGTACGTCGTGTTCAACTGCGCCTCCGAGCCTCAGGTGACTGCCATCCAGAATCCAGCGAGGCTAGAGTGGGAAGCATTGTCAAAGATTGACTGCTATCGCATCGGGGCGGAGGGGGTACTCCAAGGGACACGTTCAGTTCACCCAACTTTGAAGTAGCCTCTGTCGGACTCTTTATCCTTTGGCTGGAGGTTCGAATCCTCCAGGAGCCACCAAGTTCTTAGAATCAGAATCCACCCTCGTCTAGTTTCGCAAATCAGTCGCTGGATATCACCCTTTAAGGACCTTGTTTCCCAAGCAAGACAAATACGCTTAATCGCGCTCCTGTGGTGGCATCCGTTGCCTTTTCTGCTTGCCTCCTGGGTCTCGCCGCCCTTGCTGGATCCGAGAACTAGTGAAACGTTTTTCCTTCCGGTCTCATTTCAATAGGGAGCACAAGGCGACGCGCAGGTAAGTGCTATTTAGTCCGTAAAAAAACCCTGTTCTGGTTCCGACGAATTCTCTATTGACATGTTTTCGAGAACGGGAATACTCTGCGTTCGCAGCGTATGGTTCGCCTCGCAAAAGGCGCGGGTCTTGAAACAGCGCCATAAGTGACGAAGCCCAGCGAGGTTGTCCGGTTGCCTAGTTCGTTACAAGATTGAGCGCACCGGTCTATAGTCGCTTTCACCTTCTAGAGTGGCCATCATGAAAAGACAAATAGGCATCCGTAGTGTACTTATACTCATCGCTTTTGCGCTCGTCCTCCTGATGCAACTCAATCTATCATCTCTGGCTCAACAGAGTGAGCTGGGCATTGTCAAACTGGAGGGCGGGACGGAATACGAGATGTCCAACGTTCAACCGACGAGCGTCATTCGGGTTCCGATAACAATTCAAGGAGGAGTGCAGACCGTTGCACTCAAACTGGTAGACGTGGCTATCGGGACACGGCACGATCAAGAGCTGTTCAATTCTTTCGCCATCACGATGGAAAGCGTTCAGCCGGGTGCGAACCAGGTTCCGGCCATTGTCGTGACAGTCAGAACAGTCGGCTTGGACCAAGGCAAATATGAGTTGCTCATCAGAGCCCAACCCGTCGGGCACGTTACTTCAAGCACCAGCACGACAAGCACCGACACGACGCCGCCACCCATCGGGACGCCGCCGAAGCCGCCTGCCCCACCGGCCCAGAAGGCCAAAGATCAATTCATCAAGCTCTCCGTCATCCTGCCGGCGGCCAAGCTGCAGGACGTTGGTCCGGTGGTGGTGGAGCAGGTCGTGCCGTTCTTTGGCGAGCCGGAGACGCTCGGCGGCCCGTCGCTTCTGTTGTGGGAAAACTCGGGCCACAAGACCCAACTCTACAGCATCAGCGCCAAGCCGCTGGATTTTCCCGGCGGCGGCAATCAACCAACTAACGCGGCGATATCCTTCGCGCCGCCCGCCGCAGTTCCGCCCGGAGAATTAGCGCACGCCCCAATCACGCTCTCGGGATCTTTCCCTCTTGGCAGCACAAAAGGCGCTGTCGTCCTTGTGTCCCCACAACTCACTGGGGCGCAGTCAATCAGCTTTGAGATCAAAGCGCGACGTTCAAGAGGGAGCATTGTCTTTGTTCTAGTTCTTGGTTTGTTGGCGGGTTTCGTCCTGCGCACCTGGTCCAAGCGTCGACTCGAGTTGGATGAAGCGCGTGAGAAAGTGCGCAACGCCGCCGACACGCTCGATCAGGAATTGCAACGACGCCCCGACGCTGAATTCCAGCAGCGGGTGGGCCAAGCGCTCATCGCGCTGCGACAGGTGGTCGCGAGTTCAAAAGTTGAGGCATTGGCGGCAGGAGTGACTGCCGCGAGCACGGCGTTGGCAAACGCCATGACAGATCTGGACAACCGTCGCGTACTGGTAAAAGACCAACAAGCCGCCTTCACCCGATTGACGCATACTGATTGGTTGCTGCCTGCTGAGGTAGCGGACGCGTTCAAGATTGACGAGCAGGAGCTGGCAAAAGCCGGTCTGGAAGTTGAGAGTGAGAATATTCTATCGGCAAAAGTCAGATTCGACAGGCTGAGCGCCAATCTCGGCGGCGCGCTAGGTCCGGCTGTTTCGCGCTGGCGTTCTCATACGAAATCCTTTCTCGACGCGTTGAGCGCGATTGCCGTGCTGATTTCATCCAAGGGAAATGAGCGCCTCACGCAAGAGACAACGGCTATCAACGAAAAGCTGGATGCCATGCAAGCGGTCGACGGTGGCGCAACGGTCGAACAGATTATCGTCATGCTGACTGGGTTGCGCGATGCTCGCTCGCGCATCGATGACTTATTGTCGATATTGCATATCGCGTTGAAGAGTACCTCGGAGATTCTCAGGGAACAGTTTGATCAAGTTGCTCTTCCGGATGAGGCGCGGTTTAAGGAATTGGTCTTGACGCTTGATCAGCTTGAAAAAGACCTGCCCGATTTGGCTGCGCGTCCGGAGACTGGCGCTATCACGCTGCCGGCGCGAGTCGCCGGTATCACGGCGCTTTGGCGCGACGTGATGCTCGAGCAGGTGGCTGGCCGGCCCGAGGCCCAAAAACAAGTCAATGAGCTCTGCGATCAGAAGGACTTCCTTGGCGCAGCGGCAGCAGTTGTTGCCATCCTCAAGACCGCCGTCAACACTGAGGAAGGGGCTGTGGTGGAGGAGGCTTTGGCAGCGAATGCGGGCAAGCTCGTCACCGTCGCCCCGACGACATTTGGCGCCGGCTCGTTGTTCGATGGACTACTTTCAATGCTCTCAGGAAAACCGGGCGCAGAGGACGCGGCGATTCCCAGGACTCCGAGGGAAACAACTCGGCTCCCTCAACTCGAAGCATTGCGGGTGCGCAGCTTGTTGGAGCTTCTGTTGGTGAAGGGGTTACGCTTCGCCATTTCGAGCCTGGTGATCCTGGTGGTTGGCTATGCGCTGTTCGCGGACAAATTCGTCGGCACTCTCTCCGACCTGTTAGCGGTGTTTTTCTGGGGATTCGGTATCGACATCGGCGTGGATGCAGTCGCCGAGGTTGGCAAGAAAGTGAAGCAATGACGCGCGCAAGAACTACGCAGTCGCGCAGAACTTGAAGGTGCGCAAATCTTGTTCAAGAGGCGAGGTCGGCGGAGGTGACTACGACAACACCCATCTTCCCGCTTTCGAAGCAGTATCGTGACCAGTTGGTCGTGCGGCTCGATTTGCTGGTGGGGGCGCAAGACCCCCTCAGCGTCATACAACTCCGCGTCTTCAGCCAAAACCCTAACCACGCGGGACGAATACCGCGACCTCCTGGGCTGCCTCCCGCGGCGTTCTATTGGAGCGTGGTCTATTACTGCGAGATGTCGGCGTGGTCTGAAACCCCGCCGCTAATTGTCTCTCTGTTGCAAGCATTCCTGCCGGCCTGGTCGGATCAAGAACTCATTAGCGCGATCCTCAAGGAAGGGCCCTTCCGATGTCACCCGTCCAGCCAGCCGATCTTGGTCTGCCGCGTCGCCACCGAACTACCGTTGATCAAGCGATATGTAACTCGCATTGCCGCACAGGGATTTGGGGAAGGAGCACAGCTAGCGGGAATACAAGGTCAATGGGGTAAACGCGTGTTGCGGGTCTTTGGTCCAAAGGACAGTGGGAAGAGTTACACGTTCAAGTTTTTTGAATATCTGGCGGCTATCCAACCTATGCAAGTCGGCGTCCTCCATTTTGATTTCGCGGAAAGCGACATCTCGACGCTAGCCGCCAACGAGGATATTCCGGTTGAGTTGTATCTTGCCAAGCGGATCGAGGTCCAGGCTCGCCGACGCCGCGAAGAGTTGGATGCTCGGGCGGTGGGCGCTACTGGAGTCAATCAATTGCCGGACTTGAGCGCCCTGGTCAGCGCGGCAGGAACCAAGCCATATCTATTTCAACGGTTAACCGATATTCAACAACGCAACCGCTGGTGCAGGGAGTTGGCGAATGAATTGGTCGATCAGGTGCTGTATCGGCTCCCGGGCGTGCCGCCAAGCTGGTGGGTAGCCGTCTTTGATACGTGCGAGAAGGCGCCCCCTGAGGCGCAGGAATTCATTCGACGCTTGGTCGAACGCGCGGCCGGCACCGGCCTGGATGATGCGGAGGTGTCCAACAAGGGACCCTTGCGCGTCGTGCTGTTAGGCGATAGCGACGCGTGCCTACCGAATCCCGTCTATCAGGATCACATCTTGGAGGAAGATCTGACGGGACAGGTTTTTGGGCCTAAGGACGTCAAGTACTATTTTCAGGTTTTCTGCCTGAGCCGCGGCATCAAGCTGGATCAAGACGACAACAAACATAACGCGCGTTTACAAATACTGGCCGAAGAGTCGCTCGCCCGCGCACAGGAGATCATCGATGGCGAACAGCCGCCTCCGCCCTGGCCGAAGGCGCTTGCTAGAGCGGTCATCGAAAGAACCCTGCCTTTGGAAGCACAAGCGGTACAGAAACGGAGTTGATCATGAACCCCGAAGATCTAATGAGTCTCTTACCGCCACTGCCCACTTTTGAAGAACTGGCGCAGCTCGTGTCAGACGAAGCAGCCGCCGCCGACACGCCCACGCTCGAACTGATTACTCTTACCGACGACGAATTCAATATGGCCCGCAAGGGTACGATATACGCCGCGCAGGGACGGCTCCAGGCATCCGCAGCCGCCGAAGCCGCCGAAGCCATTGTTGCGGCGGCAAGTGGCGAGGCCGCATCAAGCAGCAACCCGGAAATAACAGTAGACGCCCAGCGCTCGACGGGCATCGCGCCACTGGACGAAACCGCGTTGAGTTGTTACGCGAACGCTGCAGCGCTTCGCTACACATATCGCATCGACTGTCTGACTCCACTCGGGGCGGACCCTGACGAGATGCCACCGCCGCGCTACGCCGAGTTGCAACACGAACAACGCGGTCAGGTCTTCGCCTACCTGACGGGCCGCAGCGAGATTATGGCCGATGCGCGAGGACAAGCTCGTTGGATATTGTCTGAAGGCGAGCGGCGTGCATCGCTCAAGAAACTGGTGGACGGCGGCCCGCGGACCCTGGAGAGAGCGATTGCGCAAGCGCGAGCCGACGCCCGCGACGACGCGAAACAAAGCGCCGACGAGCGGACGGCAGCCCAGGCCCGCCAACTCGCTCAGCTACAAACCGAACAGACGGAAACCAAAATTGAAATCGCACGAGAGATTGAAAGCTACGACCAGGGGGACAGCGGAGCCAGTCGTGTCGAGGAAACCCTTTGGAGTTATCTTGTTGGAACCTCTGCTGCGCTCGAAGCGCAGGACTGCCGGCAGTTGCTCCTGTCGCAGAGTGTCATAAACTGGCTTCAAGATTTGACGCTCCAACTGAAGGCGCCTGCGCCGCAAGAAGTCGCTCAGCAACTCGCGCGCGAGACACTGCTTCAGCCCTTTCGACACTTGACGGGTGAATGGGGAGCCAGCGGATTTGTTTCTTACTTCACCGGTCGCGAGACTGAACTGAGCCGCCTCTACGATTACCTTGCCGTGCTGCCGCCCAAATCTTTGCAGCACCGCATTTCTCGGGCATTTAAGGGACTTGTCGATTCCGCCTGGCGCCTTGTCACCAGGGAAGCCGGCCATCGTCCGGTGCTTATTCACGGTCCCGGTGGCGTCGGCAAGTCGACGCTGTTGGCAAAGTTCCTGTTGGACCATCTGACAACTACCGAACCGCGTGATCGCTTCCCTTACGCTTACCTTGATTTCGACTTGTCTACGCTCAGTGCTCTTGAGCCGGTCACGCTGCTGGTCGAAGCTGCCCGGCAACTCGCCGCCGAATATCCAGCGTCCGAAGCCGCTTGGACCGCGGAGCGCAGCAAATGGCTGGAGACAATCAGACGGTCTGGACCCGAGGGGGTCGATTCCGTCGAGCGCGCCCAAGCGCTCAGCCATTTTGCGGCGTTGCTTTCACAAAGCGTATCTGAGGACGCAACCGTTTCGCAGCAGTTCGCGCGTGGACTTCCGTTTCTCCTGGTGATGGACACCTTCGAGGAGATGCAGTTTCGCGATCGCGACGCAATCAAAGACGTGTTCCGATTTCTCAATGAGCTTCGCAAGCAAGTGCCGGCGTTGCGTTGCATCCTGATGGGCCGAGCGCCTCTGGAGGACATCCGACTGGAATACCGTGACCTCGAGACTTTCGCGGTAGATGGCGATGCTTTTGGCACAGGCGAAGCGACCGATTTTAGTGTTATCGAGGTGCTGCTCGCGGACTTAGAGGCGGATAAAGCGCGCGCATACCTCGGCGAGCAAGGCGTTAGCGATCCGCAACTAGCGGATGAATTAGTGGCGATAGTCGGAGGCAACCCGCTTAGCCTGCGATTGATTGCCCGCGTGCTTCGAGACGGCGACGTTGATCTGGGATCGCTCCGAGAAGAGATGAAGTGGCGCCCCAGTCTCTCCGACCGTCTGCTGGGACGGAAGGTTCCGCCCAAGGCACTACTGCAAGGCGTACTGTTCCGCAGAATCCTGGGTCACATCCATAGTAAGAAAATTCAAGACCTCGCTCATCCCGGACTCATCTTGAGACGCATAACGCCCCAATTGATACAGGACGTGCTGGCGGAACCTTGCGGACTCGGGACCCTGGATGACCTGCAAGCAAGAAACTACTTCGACGATCTGGCTCGGGAGGTTTCGCTGGTCAGCACGGAGATGGGTGCGGGCGGCGAACCAGTGCTCAGACATCGCCCTGAGCTGCGCCGCATCATGCTGCGGCTGATGGAGGCTGATGAAACCAAGCAAGAGCAAATCCGCGCGGTAAATGGAAACGCCGTCCGCTATTACCAGACACGCGGCGATCAGATTGGACGCGAGGAAGCGCTTTACCACCGCCTGATGCTGGGGGAGCTGCCACCTCCCGAAGGATTATTGGATGATGTTCCCACAGAAGAAGCGGTCGATGCCGGCTTCGTCGCCCCTCCAATTACGACTGCCGACCCACGCCCGATCTGGCGCGCGCTGGCTGATGCGGTTGACGAAATGCCCGCCTCCGCAAGCACCTATCTCGCTGCCCGGCTGCACAAGGAATTGGTGCCCGATGCGGCATGGGAAACGGCTGATCCACGCGACTGGGAATTGATGATATTAGGTCGCGCCTCGCACCGCGCGCGCGTGCGAGACAGTATCATTTCTGCGCTCGAGGGCTTGCGTCGCGATCGGCAAAATATGCTTTCGCATGGGCTGCGCCTCTCGCATTTCTCCCCGTTGCCAGTGATGGAGATTGCCTTGCTCGAGCGTCTCGGGCGTAATAGAGAAGCGAAGGGCCAAGTCGCGGATGTCCTCGACAACTTACCATCTGAAGCAAGCCGTTTCCGCCGCGTAATGGAATATAACCTGCTCGGCGCGCGGATAGCCGCTCATCTTGGCGACAGCACAGCTTGCAAGCAAGGCCTAAAACGAGTTGAAAAGGAGATCAATCGACTCCAGAATTCGGGCGATAAGAGCGATGCTGAAGTTCGTCGCGGCGAGCGGCGGCTCCTGCGGTTCGCGACAGATTGCCATAACCTGAAACCTTCTACTGAGGTTTTGGAGGTTGCCGCGAGTTGCTTGTTTCGGCTTACGCAGTCCGTTGACGCGCTGGGCGACTTTCCGGTGCTCGCTCGCTACGCCGCCGGATCGGCTATCTCAAAAGACATTAGAGAGGTTCATTCAGTTCCACCGTACACGGATTTGTTCAATCTCGTTCGGTCACCAGACTTCCTTCCATTGCTGTTCAAACAACTGCCCTCCGGCGCGGTCACGCGTGTGGCTGAAGCATTGGCGCAATGGTCAATCGAAGCACGGCAAAGCGGCGCGGATGCCAAGGCATTCAAGAAGATGGGAAGACTGCCCGAGCACACGCGTGACGCGATCAAGCTGCGCGACGCGTGGAAACGACTGGTGCTCGACCGCTCCCGCCATTTCGGCAATCGCCTGGTCGAATTGCTTAAGACCGTCCCTATGTCCACTCATCGCCTGGTAGACTTGCTCCAGGCGCTCACGCCCGAACCAAAACGCGGGGCGGCCGGCGAAGATCCATTCAACGAGGCGCGACACGCTGGTGATCTAATCCCTGGCGAGGGATTGGAGAAGATAGAGAACCCAAGCAAGAGCAAGAAGCGGCGCTAACATCCCCGCAGATCGTTGCTTATTAGCTTCCTGAACATGGAGAATGCTTATGGCTGCTGATTTTAACTACCTCACCGTCGATGAGCGAGACGACCTGGAGCAGGCATTCCAAGACGCGGGCATCACTTATGACCTGCCGACCCGCGCGCGGCTGCTTGATGGCGTGAATCGGCAATACGTTACCCAATTTCTGCGAATTGTTGGATTGGATCCGAGCATTCAGTTGGGAATGGATCTGATGCAGATGAGCCGCATTGAGCGGCTCGTTGACGGTACCGTGCCACTGGCGCAGTGGCTGCGCAACGCGGCGCGGCGCTTTAGCGTGCTTCCTCAACGCACGCTCTTCGAGAAGGCCTTAAACAAGGTGACCCGTACGGGCGAAGCGACGACCCCGGTGATTGCCGTAGCTGACACGCCGGCAACCGACTTCGAGGAGATAGACACTGATGGCATCGATGATCTTCAGGACATCTCCTTTCTGTCAATCGGAGCCAAGCGCCTGCCCGCCGTCGCGAAAGTTTTGGCGCCTTCGTATCAGGGCGGGAAACAATTGATGATGCCCGACAATCAGAACCCCGCTTATGGCGCCGGTACGGGGTGGCTGATCGGCAGTGACCTGTTAATGACCAATTACCATGTGATCCGCAATCGATCTCAGGGCGAGCCATTACCATCGAACGATGATCTGCAACTTCAGGCGCTGGGCACGCGCGCGCATTTTTTCTTCGATGCTGATGACGCCGAAGGTAAAAAGATCAAGGTCAGAGAGTTGGTCGCCTTTGACGCACAATCTACGAGCGACTTTGCGTTACTGCGGCTGGATGAGAAGCCGAATGTCGATTTCCTACCGGTTCTAGATGAAAAAGTCGAGGTTCCACCCGCGGTACAGACCCCGAAAGGCACCGTCGTAAGGGCTTTTGCCGTGAACATTATTCAACACCCGTCAGGCGGACCAAAGCGAGTCGCCCTCCGAAACAATCTCGTCTACACGGCGGAGTATCCGAAGCTGCACTACTTTACCGATACACTGTCCGGTTCATCCGGCTCGCCCGTGTTCAATGACGGTTGGAGTGTCATTGGACTTCATCGCGCCGCAGTGGCCAAGACGACTGTCTCTAACGGCAAGACCCTGCGTTACGTCAACGAAGGCATTCAACTCCATGCCATCCTCGCATCGCTGAGCGAACTCGCGAAGACGGACCCTAAGATTGCGATAGCGCTGGCCCAAATCCGAGAAGAACAGAAAGCCTATCACTGACTGATACCCGCTGACAGCAGCTCGCTCTCAATCACTATCCGGTTCCACCCTAGAGGCTTCACGCCGGGTATTTACGCTGAGTAAGCTATGAAACAAGAAGTTATACAGCAAGTGTGCCTTGTTGTGGGCGAGAAGCTGATTCAATTTGCGGTGAGTGAGCCTCGCGTGTGGGTTTGAGCAGACCGAGCGCGCGCGGATGATTCCTGGTGGATTGCGGGGCGCCAGTCTGACTTCCGCGAGTCGTTCACGAGGTCTAGAACCGTGGAGAGCAATGAGCTTGTGAGTAGTGAACTCGACAAGCTCCACGCTGAGTGCGAGCGTCTCCGAAAAGAGAACGCCGATCTGAGGCTTCGCCTGGGTGAACCTCCCGAGGACCTCCAATAGTCGGGGGCTAACGAGGACACGGCAGCACAGAGCTTTATCGTTGTGTTCAACTGCCCGTCCGAGCCTCAGGTGACTGCCATCCAGAATCCCGCCCGGCTTGAGTGGGAAGCATTGTCAAAGACTGACTGCTATCGCATCGGAGCGGAGGGACTACTCCAAGGGACGAGCTAAAAAATGAGCCGTACTATTGCAATCGCGGACTGCGGTTGGCACGAACTCCTGCGCTACCAAGACTGTGACCGAATTGTGTCCGGAGTTCTTAGAAATAGAGCGAAATAGATGCACCTCAGTTCACTTGTCGATCATTTGCCGGTGGCTGCAACCCGTAGCAAATGATTGTAGTTGTCAACAGTCATCCGTATTTGCCAGCGTATATCGGATGTAATAGCATATCTTGCTTCGAGGGTTATTCATCTTCCAATGTGTGACACGCTATTGCGCTTGCCGCCCGAAATCCAAGGACCATCCGCATGGTATGGCCCGGATTTAACCCGACACCCAGATTGGCTCGAGTATCTGTCGTCAACTGAAGTCGAAGAGGTCGAGCGGGCGGTGAAGAGACTGGACTCAGAGTCGTGTGACATCGTTACGATCAGCAGCGAAGATTTCCCGCTGCCGACGCTCGCGCCGCGACTTCGGCGACTGCTTGACGAGGTGCTGAACGGGAGAGGGTTTGTCTTACTGCGGGCTTTGCCTGTTGGGACCTGGACGAAACGCGAGTCTGCAATAGCCTTTTTCGGAATCGGCACTCACATCGGGAGAGCTCGCTCGCAAAACGCTCAAGGCCATATACTCGGTCACGTCAAGGACTTGGGAAACTCCAGCCGGGATCCAGCCGTGCGCATCTATCAAACCCGTGAACGCCAGACCTATCATACTGATTCCTCGGATGTGGTTTGCCTCATGTGTTTGCGGCCGGCCAAGTCCGGAGGTCTCTCCAGCTTGATAAGTTCCGTAACGATCTTTAACGAGATGCGGAGGCGGCGTCCCGACCTGTTAAGAGTTTTGGTTGCGCCTATCGAAACCGACCGGCGCGGCGAAGCGCTTGAAGGACAGAAGCCGTATTTCAAGATTCCTGTTTTCTCATGGCACGAAGGATTCCTATCGGCGATTTATCAGCGGCAATACATTGAATCGGCGCGTCGGTTCGCGGACGTGCCGCCTTTGACTCCCATTCAAATCGAGGCGCTTGATCTCTTCGATTCATTGGCTAACGACCCCTCGCTTCATCTATTCATGGAGTTTCAGCCGGGCGACATCCAGATCGTGCACAATCACACCATCTTACATGACCGCACCGCCTTCGACGATTGGCCCGACGCTGAGCGCAAACGCCACCTGTTGCGACTGTGGCTCTCGCCGACGAATGCTCGCCCGCTGCCTTCGGTTTACGCGGAGCGGTTCGGCTCGGTTGTACCCGGTGACCGTGGTGGAGTGGTTGTAGGAGGAATGACACTTACTGCACCGTTGGATGCTGAATAGCGGTTTACACGCATATCTGGGCATTCTCGAGAATGGGATCTCGCGGTTTCGAAAACGCGACGAAATCTGGCTGCGTCGAACGGCCCGGTTGCCATAGCCGAAGGTAAGTTTTCAGCCAAATCAGCTTGAAACCTTAGCATAGTGACTACAGAATGCGGAGCAGAACATCCACTTTGCTGGCACGGTCTTTGATTCTAAGTCCGCAGACAATCACACAGCGCATCCGCAGGCGGAATGATCCAGCCGCGGATGCCTGCGGTGTATCGATCGAGATCGAGTCATAGTCCATCGAGATGAAAGGGCGGCACATGTGGGAGACTCTAAGCCAGAACCTGGTCTATAGCGTCCGCACCTTGCGGAGGAACACCGGCTTCACGGTCACAGCGGTGTTGACACTCGCGTTGGTGATAAGTGCGACGACTGCCATGTTCAGCGTTGTCTATGCGGTGTTCGAACCTATGCCCTATCCGAAGCCCGGCCAACTCGTCATTGTATGGTCCAAGGTGCGGGGCGGGAGGAACTCCGTGTCAACGGGCGACTATCTTGACTGGATCGAACGCAGCAGATCCTTTCAGGGCATGGGTGCTTGGGCCGGGGCCTCATTTAATGTGGCTACCGATGACAGACCAGAGCAAGTCGCGGCATCACAGCGGACACCCGGGTTTTTCACGATGGAGGGACTGCCGATGTCGCTTGGGCGCGACTTTCTTCCTGAAGAGGGTCAGCCCGGCAGGGATCATGTAGTTGTGCTCAGCAACCGATTGTGGAGCGGGCATTTTGGTGCGGACCGCGAAATCATCGGCAAAGAGATCAGAATGAATGGAGAACCGTACACAGTCGTCGGGGTCATGCCGCCCGGGATGCATGATCGCCTTAACTCGCAGTTGTGGGTACCGCTGGTCTTCAAACCGGAACAGATCAACCACGATTCCCATTTTATGCTGGTGATGGCGCGTTTGAAGGAAGGCGTCTCGATCGGCCAGGCGCAATCAGAGATGGACGGAATTGCCAAGCAGCTGCAAAGCGAACACCCGCAGTCCAACGCCAACCGCGGTGTGAGCGTGGAGCCGTTGCATCTCGACTTCGTTACGGACACGACGCGGCGGAACCTTTGGCTGCTTCTGGGCGCTGTCGGTTTCCTCTTACTGATAGCTTGCGTCAATGTGGCGAACCTACTGATGGCGCGTGGGACATCGCGCCAACGCGAGGTGGCTCTGAGGGCTGCGTTGGGCGCCTCGAGAAGCCGCTTGTTCTCTCAGTTTCTCACGGAGAGTTTTGTGTTGGCTCTGGTCGGAGGAGCACTCGGCATTCTGCTCGCGGGATATATTATCGACGCGATCCTGGCGGTCATGCCGCCTGTGGGCACGATGCTGCCGTCCGAGGCGGAGATCAGAATTAGTGTTCCGGTTTTGCTTTTCACGATTGCCCTGACAACGATAGGCGGGTTGCTGTTTGGAACCGCTCCGGCGTGGCAGGCAACCCGTTTCGATCTCAACGAGGTGCTCAAATCGGGAGGACGTACTGGCGCAGGCGGGTCGCGGCGCAACGCCCGCCGGGTGCTCGTGGTGGCCGAGTTTTCCCTGGCTTTGACCCTACTCGCTAGCGGCGGCCTCGCTCTCAGAAGCTTCTGGAACTTGACCAGAGTGGACTTCGGCATTCGTACTGAAGGTGTGCTTTCGTTTCGGTTGCCGGTGCCAGACAAGCGTCTGAAGGGCGCCGACCAGATCAGATCCTATTACCGGCAAATGCTCGAAAACATCGAGGCTGTCCCCGGAGTAAGGAAGGCCGCCGCTATGACTGGCGTCCCGACCCGGGGCTCAATGTTCGGCACGCGGTTCAGCATCGTCGGCCAGCCCGCGGCAAATCCTTCCGAACGCCCCGGTGCCGCAGTTCAAATGGTAACTCCGGGGTATGTAGATGTGCTGGGCATTCGCGTGACCGAAGGCCGGAGTATCAATGAGCAGGACACAGCCACGAGCGTGCGTGTCGCGATGGTTAACGAGTACTTTGCCAACCGCTTTTCTCCCGGAGTCGACCCGCTGGCGCAACGTATCTCCGTAGAAGAAATGATTCCCGGCGCGACGCGTGGACGACCGGTGGAGTGGCAGATCGTCGGCGTGTTTCACAATCTGCGAGGTGTGGGATCTCGTGAAGACTATCCGGAAATCGATCTCCCGTTCTGGCAGAATCCATGGCCACAGACTTCGGTGGTAGTGCGGACGGACGGCGACCCGAAGACGATGATCAAGGGTATCGCCGCCGCCGTTAGTTCGGTCGACCCGGATCTGCCGCTTGCCGGCGTGAAAACCATTGACGAGATCGTGGATGAATCTCTGGCGATTGATCGCTTTAGCGTGGTGCTGTTCGCCAGCTTTGGAGTGCTTGGTCTGCTGCTTGCCGCCGTGGGGATATACGGGGTTATGGCCTTCGGCGTGGCCCAGCGAACTCAGGAGTTCGGTTTGCGCATGGCGTTGGGCGCGCAGCGGTCGCAGGTTATAGGTCTGGTTTTGAAAGAGGGAACAATTTTGGTTCTCATTGGCGTGAGCATTGGACTGGGAGGCGCTTACCTGGTGGGCCGCGCGATGCAGTCCACGTTGTACGGAGTCGGCGCCATGGATGCTCAGGCCTTTAGCGCCGTGTCCTCCTTACTGCTTGTTGCGGCGTGGCTGGCATGTTTGGTTCCCGCCTTGCGAGCGAGCAGGGTCGAACCAATTGTGGCCCTCAGGTACGAGTGAATATTGTTTGCGGCAGACTACTCTCGATCCAGATACTCCTCCGGAACATCATCCTCCAGCACCTCCTGCGTGCGAACCTCGCTCGGATCAGTGTTCTCGGCGTTTTCAACTCCGGACACTACGGCGGCCTCGAACGCGTTTCCTTCCTCGAGCAACTCGACAACACTCTCCGAATCTGCACCTTCGACGCTGGACAACCCCTGCAAATCTCCTGACTGCCCGCCCGAACGCGCTTCTGGTCCCGTCGGTGAGAATGCGGTCGTTTCCTCAGTCAGACTTGTACTGCGAATGGGTTGCCGACGCGTACTCTTTGACTTCTGACCGACTGCGTTCACGGGTACCTCTTTGCGAGCGGCTTTGTTCGCGGACTGTTTCTTCGGGATTTGTCCTTTGATAGCCAGCTTCTTCTTAGCGGTTTTCTTCATCGGAGCCTTTTTACCGCTGGTAGCCTGCTTCGACTTTGTTTGCTTCTTCTTAGCGGTTTTCTCCATCGGAGCCTTTTTACCGCCGGTAGCCTGCTTCGACTTTGTCTGTTTCTTCTTACCCGTTTTCTTCATCGGAGTCTTTTTACTGCTGGCAGCCTGCCTCGACTTTGTTGCTTTCTTTTTAGCTTTCTTTTTAGCGGCCATAGGCGCAATCTCCTGTTCGCCAAACACGAAATAAAAAACCTTCCGCTTTAAGCGATGGCGTTTCCCTGCTTACCGATCTTTTCCTGAATCGTCAGCAGGAGGGTTTCGTAGTCAAAAGGTCCATCGTGGCGCTCCCCGTTGATGAAGAACGTCGGAGTGCCATTGACTCCGCTGCGGACACCACCCCTGAAGTCGGCGCGAACAGGAGCCTTGTATATACCCTCTTCAAGGGCTTGCCGCAGTGCTTCAGGGGACAGACTTAGTTCCTCAGCGAGCTCCAAATAAAGCGGCTCGCTCAGCCGCTCCTGATTTTCAAATAGGAGATCGTGCATCTCCCAGAATTTACCTTGAGCACCAGCGAACTCAGCAGCCTCCGCCGCAGATTCGGCGTGCGGGTGCATCTCGCTCAACGGGAAATTCCGGAACACGAACAAAAGACGCTTTCCAAAATGCTTTTGTACGCGCTTGACAACGGGGTATGCGCGGCCACAATGCGGACACTCGTAATCTCCATATTCAACCAAAGTCACTTCTGCGTCTTGCGGCCCCTGGATGTGATCCTTGGGCGTGACAGATGCTCTGAGCTTAGCCATAGATCTTCTCCTATTTGGTCAAACCCTCTAGAGCTTCCAGAATGCCGTCGGCGCCCGGATTCACAGCAATCGGCGAGCAATAGCTCCAGGCGATGATTCCGGTCTTATCAATCACGAAGAGGGCGCGCTCCGACACTCCGTCCGCAGTTCGATAGGCACCATAGCTGCTTGCGACTGCTCCTTTGGGCTCAAAATCCGAGAGCAACGGAAAATGCAGCTGACGAGCTTCCGCAAAGGCCCGGTGACACCAGACTCCGTCCACGGACAGGCCCATCAACTGCGCTCCAAATTTCTGGAACTCCGGCAGAATCTCATTGTAGAGCGCCATCTGATCGCCGCATACCGGACTCCAATCCGCCGGATAAAAAGTCAAAATCACGGGCTGCCCGCGTAATTCCTGGAGAGAGAGTTTTTGGTCGGGGGTTACTGGCAGCGTGAAATCAGGCGCGGGTGTACCCGCAGGCAGGACATTCGACATACGACCTCCTCTTGCACCAGTTGATACCGCCTAAGCTCGGATTCAGCGCGACCACTCATCACTTCTAGTCTAGTTCGAGGGATTAGCAAGTTCAAATCCACTCTTACCTGGCGAGTTTTGTAGGTGCTCTGAATATAGCAGGGGAGAGTGCTTTGATTTCGTATGTAAGAACCTGCCGGCGCAAACCACGGGATGCGCCCAGCTCGGCCAACTCTGGTCGCACGTCAGAACACGAGCGTCTGAATCGAATGGGGCAAGCTGCTGACTTCCGCGGCGTTGCCGTCCAGCCACAAGTAATAGGAAATCTTCTTATCGCTTTTGTTCATCACGACCACCGACACTTTTCCGTCGGGATTGATAAAAGCAGCGGAAAGCAGCGCGCTTCTGCTGGGTGAGCTGGCGACTCTTTTCGCGCCCGGTCGGACGAACTTTGAAAAGTGTCCAATGTAGTAGTACGAGTTTGTGTAGATTAGCTGACCCGATTTCGTATCGGCGTGAACGGGGGCGAAGCAGAAATTCTTGACGTGATTTGGCCCGCCCGTTTCATCCAGCAATATGTTCCAATCCGTCCATCCGACAGTACCACTATTGAAATCGTTGATCATTGAATGTCCGTACTGTTCGCCTAATCTCCAGTCATTAATCTTTTGAGCATTGAAGGAATCGCTGCAGCCCTCAGTGAAGATCAGGCTTTTATCCGGGAAAGACTCATGCACGAGCTTGACGTTATCGAACATCTGGTCGCCGCCGCTCCATGGCTCATACCAGTGATAACCAATGCCCCATACATACTGGGCGGCTTTGGGGTCAGTTAGGATGGTGCTGGCTCTCTGGTAGACGAGGTCACGGTTGTGATCCCAGGCAATTATCTTCTTATCGCCCAGACCTTCCCTGTTCATCGTCGGGCCGAGATAGTTTTTCAAAAAGTCTCTCTCTTCCTCCGCGGAGTAAATACACGACTCCCACGTTTGTGTCGCCATCGGTTCGTTTTGAATAGAAATGCCCCAGATCGGTATGCCTTCTCTCTGATAGGCCTTGATGAACTTCGTGTAGTAGTTGGCCCAGGATTGATAAAACTCCGGCTTCAATTTTCCGCCATGAAGCATATTGTTGTTGTCCTTCATGAATGCCGGTGGACTCCAGGGGCTGGCAAAAAGGGTGAGTTTCCCTCCGGCCGCGGCCAGCGCTTGTTTGATAAATGGAATTCGAAATTGCTTGTCGTGGCCGATGCTGAAGGACTGCAAATCCTTGTCGCCTTCGCTTACATAGGTATAGCTGCCACTTGAGAAATCGCAACTATGGATATTGGTTCTTGCCAGCGTGTAACCGATGCCGTTTTTGGCATCAAAATAGGCATTCAGGATTTCCTGCTGTTTAGCTTTCGGCAATTTCGCAAACGTCTCGGCAGAGGCATCGGTGAGTGCGCCGCCAATGCCTAAAATCGTTTGGAATGTCTTAGCGGGATCTTTTGAATCTCAGAGTGTCAGTAGGAGAGAGGCGGTAATTACTGTTGCCTGCGGTGGTATAGACGGTTACCTCTTTCCCCTCGATCGAAAGCGGCTCGCCGGTTTCGTAGGGTTGAGTATATGCCGCCCACGATAGCTGGCTTTTGGCCAACACCAATGCCGAAGACGAAGCTACCAGGAAACTGCGGCGATCTATTTTCATAATTGATGACTTTAACATATCGGGTAGGCTTGTGGCGGCACGGGGCGCGGGTAGGGGTGGATGCTTCTAATGAGTGAAGGTCAACCGGTGTGAACTTAGGGTTGAACCGGAGCGAGCATGTTCGCGTCACGGAACAAGAACCAGACGCCCGCCTGTTTTTGAAGGATGGATAGTGTGTGACCGCGGCGCTCGATGGCCTCTCCCCCATTGCGCGGAGTAACCACAACCGAAAGCTCGGTCCAGACATAAGCCCACTCTCCAAAAACTTTGACCTCTTGAATCTTGCTGTTGGCGTCCAGATCGACCTCCAGGAGTTGCGATTGCGCCTCGGCAAACGTGGCTTTGCCACGCACGGGTGGTTGCCCCGGTGTCAGAAAAACGACGTCTTCCGCCATCAGGGTCAAGACCTTGCTTGTGTCTCCCGCCTTGGTAGCGCTAAGCCAGGTTGCGACAAGCTGACTGATCGCGTTCTCATCCTCCTGAATAGCTTGCATACGAACCTCCGAAACCTTTTCAGTATTTTCTGGCAAAAGTCATGCCAGCCGAAATGGCACTAAAGGACCGCAAGCGTAGCGCATGATTGTCAACGATTGCGCCTTGATTTGGGGAGCGCAGGCGGAATGATTCTTGCTGTCTCTCTTACGAGGCGGACGGTCCGCGTATGAGGCGGAGGGTCCGCGCGTATCGCTGTAATACACGACTCGTATCGGTATGGTTAGCACACGCACCTTTAATTCCTCTGGGCTGGCCGGTTCCGATTTACTGCGGCGATGTATATACTGCTTCAAGGACGCTTGCCAAACTTTGCCGCGCCTGGATGAAGTGCTGGTCCAAATGGAGCCCGCTGTTTCTCAGCAGGACTAAGCATCGATGCAAACCTGAATTGCCAGATGAGCGGCCAGGGAACACCTTATCGGAGGGAGCCGATGTCTAGCCGTAATGATCCAGCGTCGGAACGCCAAGAGAGCCATGTCACCGAGGCGCAAGTGCGAAGGCTGCGCACGATTCGCCCGCGTCGCCCCACGTCGTTATTGGGATGGCTCCTGTTGCTACTCATCGCGTTGCTCTTTTACCTGTTGATCAGCTACTTACTTGTGCCCTGGTGGTACAGACCGCTGCCAACTGATATACCGCCTGCCACGCCCAATACGAACGCAAGGAGGACGTGATGAGGGTAATCTTAGCCATAGACTTGACACTGGTGGCGTGATGAAAGAAACCTGGGACAGCCGAATACAGCGTGCTGAACGGCTCGCATCTGAAAGACCCGAATGGAACGAGCTGCTAACCTTTTACGCTGCGCTGCTGCGCTCTCAAAAAGACATCTACGAACACCTTCGGACGCGAAAGAACTGGCTTCCCTGCGGTGAGCTTGCGCGCGACCTGCCAGTGCTGCGCCAAGTGTTGCCAACCCTGCTGCATATGGTTGAAGCGAATGGGCCTGATGAGCTCGGTAGTCAGGCATACAATCTCTTACAAGCAAGCGAGAGCGAATTAGACGAGATGTTAATTGAGCATTGGCGAGCGCCGTCCGATGTGCAGTTTTTCGCGAAGGCTTTCCTGCAACCTTATGCAAGTTGGCTCCGTGAGATCGGTGCGAGGCCGGTGGACAGGAATCTCGGGGGCGGTGAGAATCGGTGTCCGTTCTGCGACGGCAAGCCTCAGGTGAGCGTTCTTCAAATCAAGGAAACTTCCTCAGAAAGCGGTGGCCGTGACTTGATCTGCGCAACCTGCCTTTCGGCTTGGTCATTCAGGCGCGTAGTTTGTGCCAGTTGCGGAGAAGAAAATCCAGTAAGGATAGGCTATTACCACTCGCCCGAATATGACCACGTTCGCGTTGAAGCTTGCGATACGTGCAGCCACTACATCAAAGCCGTCGACCTTACTAAATACGGGCTCGCTGTGCCGCTGATCGATGAAGTGGCCGCCGCACCGCTTGATCTCTGGGCCCGCGAACGCGGATACACAAAGATCGAGATGAACTTGCTGGGCGTCTGATTCTTGCAAGCCAGGGAACTTGAGGCGCGGATTCGGCTGATAGCGACTCTCTAGTTGACATACTCAGCTCGACCTTCCGCATGAACTTCTTTCGCCGTAAAGACCGTTTGACACCCGGGACGCCTCGGGTGTAAACATGAACTGACAATCACGTTTCGGGATTCTGGACGCTCTTCGTTAAGAGGTTACGAGCTGTGAAGCAGCAGCTTTCGTCAAGAGTCTCTCCCAAACGAGCCAATCACCCGCACACCATACCCGTCGACCGGTATCTCTTTGCCAGTCAACTCAACTCGCGATCTACCAATCGCTCGACTCTAGCGCAAAAAAGCGATCGATCAAATGGAGGTCTCTCCAATGGAAGTTTCAAGAAGAACTTTTATCAAGGTCGGCCTTGTCGGGGGAATCGGAGGATCAGCCTTCGGCTTCAACCTCGCGCCCGCTTACGCGCAGACACAGGCACTCAGAATCTCGCGCACAACTGAGACGCGCAGTACCTGCCCGTACTGTTCGGTGAGCTGCGGCGTAATCATTCACACTCTCGGCGACCGGGCAAAGAACGCAACCGCGCAGGTCGTCCACGTAGAAGGCGATCCCGATCACCCAATCAATCGCGGCACGCTCTGCCCCAAAGGCGCTTCGCTCGAGCAGGATATATTGAATGATCGCCGCCTGACCAAACCGCAAGTGCGTCGGCCGGGCTCCGATCACTGGGAAGATATCTCCTGGGACGATGCGATCAATGAAATCGGGCGGTTGGTTAAGAAAACCCGCGATGAGACGTTCATTGAGAAAGACGATCAGGGCCGCACCGTCAACCGCTGTGAAGGGATCGCCTGGACGGGTGGGTGCACGGACACTAACGAATTGAACTTCCTTGCGGTCAAAGCTATGCGCAGTATGGGGGTCTGCTACTTCGAGACCCAGGCCCGTGTTTGACACGGACCCACGGTCTCAAGTTTGGGGCCAACATTCGGACGCGGCGCGATGACCAACGGTTGGATTGACATCAAGAACACCGACATGATGTTGGTGATGGGTGGTAACCCTGCCGAGAATCATCCCTGCGGTTTCAAATGGGCGATTGAAGCGAAGAAGACGCGAAATGCCAAGCTCATCGTGGTTGATCCTCGCTTCACACGCACCGCGGCCGTAGCCGATAAGTTTTTACAGATTCGTGCAGGCGCAGATATCGCGTTCCTCGGCGGGCTGATTAAGTACGCAATCGAGAACAATCGCATCGCCAGAGACTACATCATCAACTACACAAACGCCGCTTTCATCGTCAAAGAAGGATTCAAGCTGCCTGAAGATGGCTTGTACTCCGGATTCGATGCTTCGACGCAGGTCTATGACAAATCGACCTGGAATTACGAGGAAGGCGGTAACGTTGGTCCTGGGATCAGCGGCACGCAAGCGGCTGCTGGAGCCAGTTTCGGGGCAGAGGCCGAAAAGCAGGCAAAACCAGCCGCCGCAAGCCTACAATCGACTCACGACCGCGGCGGTCAAGGCCCTGTTGGAGGCGGCCACCAGGCCGCGGGCGGTCCTGGAGCATCAGGTCAGAGCACCCCGAAACCTCCGCCGGTGCTTCCGCCAAACACCGCCTATGACCTTTCACTTCAGCACCCTCGCTCCGTTTTCCAGTTGCTCAAGAAACACTACTCGCGCTACACGCCGGAGATGGTCGAGCGAATCACCGGCATACCAAAGGACAAGTTCCTTGAGGTAGCAGATCTCTTTACGTCTGTTCGCAAAGACGGCGACATGAAAAAAGTCGCGACGATCATCTATGCCGTCGGTTGGACGCAGCACACGTTCGGTACGCAAATGATCCGCACGGCGGCGATGCTTCAACTGCTTCTCGGGAACATCGGTCGGGCCGGCGGTGGAATGAATGCTCTTCGCGGGCATTCCAACATTCAGGGCGCAACCGACATGGGCGGCGTGTTCGACATCTACCCGGGCTACCTGAAGATGTTGAGTCCCACCGACACTGATCTGGCGACTTTCCTCAAGCGCACAACCCCCACGGTATCGAAGCCGTCGGAATGGGACTCGTTCAACTACTGGTCAAATACCCCGAAGTTCATGGTCTCTTTTCTGAAGACTATGTTCGGCGATGCGGCCAAAGAAGAGAACGACTTCGGATTCCACTATCTGCCTAAAATCGATCGCCGCTACTCGTGGGTAGAGATGTGGGATCGAATGTACAACGGACAGGTCAAAGGTCTGTTCGCCTTCGGAATGAACGGTGTGGCGATCGGTCCAAGCTCCGAAAAGAATATCGCGGCTCTGAAGAAAGCCGATTGGCTCGTGGTATGCGAAATCTTCCCGGACGAGACCAGCGAATTCTGGCAAGCTCCCGGCATCACCAGCGACGATAAGAAAAACATCAACACAGTCGTCTATCGCTTGCCGGGTGCGGGATTCGCGGAAAAGGACGGCACCTTCGTCAACTCCGCTCGCTGGCTGCAATGGAAGTACGCCGCTGTGCCCACACCGGGAAATGCGAAGGTTGATCAGGAAATACTCGCGCGAATCTTCTTGAAGGTGCGCGAGCTTTATCAGAAGGAAGGGGGCAAGTTCCCGGATCCGATTAACAACCTCACATGGTCTTACACAAACCCCCTCAATCCATCGCTCGCCGAAGTTGCCAGGGAGATCAATGGCAAAGCACTTGCCGATCTGACCGATGCAAATCAGCCGGGCTTGACCATCAAAGCGGGTCAGCAGTTGCCGGGGTTCGCGTGGCTGAAAGACGATGGCACGACAGCGTGCGGAAACTGGCTCTATTCAGGCTCGTGGACGGAAGCCGGCTCGCAGATGCAACGGCGAGGAACAGATGATCCGTCCGGGCTTGGCATCTATCAGAACTGGGCATGGTCATGGCCCGCGAATCGCCGAGTGATGTACAACCGCGCCTCCTGCGATCCGGCGGGCAAGCCGTGGGATGCGTCCCGAAAACAGATCTGGTGGAGCGAAACAGCGGGCCGTTGGATGGGAAACGATATACCGGACTTCAAGCCGGATTCGAATCCGAAGGATCATATGGGACCGTTCATCATGAATCCGGAAGGGGTAGGCCGCTTGTTTGCTCCCCTTGGCGCGTTTGCAGAGGGGCCCTTCCCGGAGTACTACGAGCCGTTTGAAAGCCCGATCGCAAATCCGCTTCATCCGAACCAGTCCACAAACCCGGTAGTCAAGACGATGAAGTCGGAGTACGACAAGCTTGGCACGCCCGAGCAGGGCTTCAACATCGTTTGCACGACCTATCGACTGACCGAGCACTATCACTACTGGACCAAGAACAACCCGATGATAGTTGAGCTTGTTCCAGAGCCGTTCGTCGAGATACCAGCCGAGCTGGCAAGCGAGATGGGTATCGCGGGGGGCGATAAGGTCAGGGTCTCAAGCGCTCGCTCCGATTATGTAGCAAAAGCGATGGTCACAAACCGCATCAAGCCAATGATGATCGATGGAAAGAAGACCTATCAGATTGGCATTCCGATTCATTGGGGATATCGAGGTATCGCCGAGGATCAGGGTAAGACTTCGAAGGACCTCGCCAATCAGCTTTCACCTACGGTCTTCGATCCGAATGCTTACACACCTGAGTTCAAAGGCTTTCTTGTGAAGGTCGAGAAGGCTTAGAAGGACTGACCGCCTATGGCTACGGAAAGACTCTTTCAGATTCGGGCAATCTCGGGCCACGTCGGCGCCGTTCCGGCCGGTGGCATGCAGCGCGAGCTCGAGGTCTGCAAGTTGGTGGATGTCACGACCTGTATAGGCTGCAAAGCCTGTGAAGTCGCCTGCGTCGAGTGGAACAAATACCCGTTCCGCGAAACGACTTTTGACAACACCTACCAGACGATGCCTTCCACCGAGTGGAATTACTGGAACCTGATTAGGTTCAACGAGCACCAGCGCGAAGATGGAACGCAGATGTGGCTCATGCGCAAAGACCAGTGCATGCACTGCGCCGACCCCGGCTGCTTGCGAGCCTGCCCGGCGGACGGAGCGATCGTCCAGTACACCAACGGCATCGTCGACTTCAATCAGGAGAACTGCATCGGCTGTCAGTATTGTGTTTCGGGGTGTCCGTTCAACATTCCGAAGTTCAATTCTTCAACCAAGACCGTCTTCAAGTGCACGTTGTGCTCCGACCGAGTCGGTTCTGGCCTCGAGCCGGCATGCATCAAAGCATGTCCGACTGGCTGCCTGCACTTCGGCACCAAGAGCGAGATGAAGGAACTCGCGGAAGCGCGGGCGACGCAGCTACGAGAGCAATCGGGCTTCGCCGATGCGGGCGTTTACGATCCAAGCTCGATCGGCGGGACGCATGTCATCTACGTGTTGCACGACGCCAGTCACCCGGAGTTATACGGCGGTTTGCCCGCCGACCCGCGGATACCATTCAGCTATACGTACTGGAAATGCCTCGCGAAGCCCATCGGGTTGATAATCGCGCTGCTGGGACTGCTGGCGGTTGTCTTCCACTACATTTTCACCGGACCAAAAAGGCCGCAGCCTGAAGCGAGAGAGGGGGACGTATGACGACATCCGCTGAACCATACGACGAAGTAGTGCAGCGCGATTTCGGCGGGCTGGGACGAACCGTCGTCCACGAAGGCGAGTTGTTGCGGCATCCGACTTATACTCGCTTTCTTCACTGGACGGTGGCGATCTTTTTCTTCACGGCATTGTTGTCTGGTTTGGCCATCTACTCGCCGTGGACGTTTCGCTGGCTCGCGCCGCTGTTTGGCGGTGGTCCGATGACCCGGTTCTTGCACCCGTGGTTCGGAGTCGGATTCGCCATCGCATGGTTTTTCCAGTTCCTCAATTGGCGCGGCGTTATGACGTGGACCGATGCAGACAGCAAGTGGCTGCGAGAAATCGGCAGATACGCAAGGAACGAGGATAAGGTTGAGCCGGAATATGTCGGCTTCTACAACGGCGGACAGAAGCTTCAATTCTGGGAAATCGTTTTCGGCGGCCTGGTGCTTCTGATAACCGGTCTGTTGATGTGGTTCCCAGAAATCACCGGTCGCATCGCGGTAGCCATCAGCTACGTACTGCATGACATCTCAGCATTGATCATGTTGGGCGGGATCTTTGTTCACATCTATCTCAGCACCATTGGGCAGCCGGGCACTTTTCGGGCGATGACTCGCGGAGCTGTCACCCGAGCGTGGGCGTGGACCAATCACCCCGCGTGGTATCGCGAAGTAACCGGGCGCGACCCGCGTGAGGACTACAAACAAGCTCGCCGCCGGTTTGCGAATCGAGAGCGAGCCAACTTCGAGCTCGGCCATCCCGAGCCAACTCCTGAACGGAACCCGAGAGAATAGCCAAGCTGTGATCGATTCGAAATGGCTCGCAAACTCTACGCTCACTTCCAGCCGAGGAGGTTCAAACAATGAAGAAACTGTTTCAACTGACGATAATTCTGTTCACAATTGCGGCGCTCTCGCATCAAGCCTTCGCGCAGGATCAAACCCCAAACTCTGAAAGAAACCTTCTCGTCCGGCTCCTTCAATCGAAAGGGATTATCACCGAGCAGGAAGCGGCGATGATCAGCGAAGCCTCTTCGCCGGCACAAGCCGAGCGACGATTAGCAGAGTTACTGGTTTCTAAGGGAGTGATCACCCGGCAGGAGTATGAGCAGACGCGCCTGGCTCTGGGAGCCAGTTCTACGGCATCCGACTCAGCGGCCGCGCATGTCGTGCCGGCGGCTGCGCACGTTGTCGACACGTCCGCGACTGAACCAGCGGCGATGTCGAGAAAAACACCGACGAGCCAAGTCAGTCCGCCGCAGGCCCAGACGGAGGGCCCGATGACCACATTGTCAAAGATACCGGTGAAGATTTACGGTAGCATCTTGTTCAACGCCAACTACGTGAGCCACGGCGCCAATACCATCGACATCCCCCTCTTCCCGCAAAAGAACGGAACGTCATCCGACCAGAATCATCAGAACTTCAACACGACGCTCCGGCAGACACGGTTCGGACTGCGATACGAAGGCAAAATCTTTGAAGATGCGAAACTGACCGGCGTGTTTGAATTCGATCTGCTAGGCGGCAAACCGGCTTTTGCCAACGGTGTGAACTTCGACATCTTCCGCGTGCGGCTTGCGTATGGTCGGATCGACTGGGCGGACGACTCGCTGGAAGCCGGGCAGGACTGGGCGGTCTTCTCGCCGCTCAATCCCACTTCGCTTGCCTCGTACGCAATTCCCGGGTTTTCGACCTCAGGCAATCTATGGAACCGAATACCGCAGATTCGTTACGAGCATCGCGAGGGTAAGAAGTCGAAGTTCATCTTCACTACTGCGCTCCTTGATCCCGATGCCGGAGACAGTTCCGGGAATCCCGCGGTGCGGGTAATAGGTCTCGGCGAGAGAGGCTCGTTGCCCGCTTTCGAAACACGCGTGGGGTTCACCACACCCACCCACGGCAAAGAATCATCGGCGGGAGTGAGCGGACACTACTCTCGCTTGCTCGGCGTGCCAGGAAATCCCGTGGGAACGACCCTGCGCAGCCCCATTGATTCCTACGGAGTGAGCGGAGACGCGAATCTTTGGCTGTCGTCGGGGTTTCGCGTGACGGGCGAGGCTTTTCACGGGCGCGCCCTCGGCATATTTTCAGGAGATATCGCGCAGAGCGCGGTTGTGATCGGCGGCCGCTCTCGCGGCATCAACTCGTCAGGCGGTTGGGTTGAGCTGCACGGCGAAGCGCCTACCGGGTATCAAGGAACACTTAAAAACCTCAGCGCGAATTTTGGCTACGGCATCGAAGACAATCGCGATCAGGACTTGATTGTCGGCATACGAAAGCGGAACCAAACCTACATGATGAACGGGCAATACAAATTCTCTCCCAACTTCACGATGGCGCTGGAATATCGAAGAGTACTAACGGATTGGTTCAGGGAGGCCTCTTCAAAACAGAGACTGAACTGGGCGAGTCTGGGGTTCTTATATTCGTTCTGAAGCGGGTTGCATTGCTTCGATAAACTGGTGGTGGGCAGACATGAAGCTAGTCGTGGTTGGTGGTCACACACGGCACATCGGCAAGACTTCGGTCACGGATCATATCAAAACCGTCTCACTCATTATCCGTTTGGTTGGAGGTTCGAATCCTCCGGGGCCACCAACCCTTTAGAATCCTCCCTCATAATCTGGCCCGAGCAGAGACGACCTTCCAGATGGTCGTACTCATGCTGAATCACTCGCGCGCGTAACCCTTTGATTCTCTCTTGTCGCCATTTACCTTTCTTGTTCTGCCATTTCAACAGTATTTCGTTATATCGCGTCACCTTGTAATCGAAGCGGCCTCTTTCCAAACTGTAGCAACCTTCTTCGTGGACGGATGTTCCGGCGTCGTCCATCGGCGTTAGTTCAGGATTGATGTAAACATTGTCTTGAGCAATGAAGACTCGAACGTTCTTACCTACCTGCGGCGCTGCCAGTCCAACGGGGTTCCCCCAAGTCAATTCGTTCTTGATGAATAGAAACATCTGGTCAATGAAGTCGCGGAGTTCCTTTGTTATCGCGACGGGCACTGACTTCTTAAAGAGTCTTGGATCTGGATACTTGACTAGCTCCATGTGAAGCTGAGTGAAGGCCCGGCGATCACGTACAAACCTGACGCTACTTCTTCTTGGCTGAAGATTTCTACGCGGCACCTTACCGCCAGCTTTCCGAGCCTCTGACAGTCCAATCGCTATCGCCTGCTTCTTACTATTATGATGCCCTCCGAGATGAGAAAATACTGAGCAACCGATCGTATTCATCTCGAACGATTCGATAACACTCGCAAGAAGCTTTTTCGAGCTCCTTCTGGTCGAGAATTGTGACTCTGCCCCGGTGATAAGTGATTATCCCCGCCGCCTGCAGTTTACCGGCAGCTATGGTCACGCCGGCCCTGCGAGTGCCAAGCATTGTTGAAATAAATTCGTGAGTGAGCTGCATCACGTCTGACTCCATTCGGTTCTGCATCAACAGCAGCCATCGGGCTAGTCGCTTTACTATCGGATGCATTCGATTGCAAGCCGCGGTTTGCGCCACTTGCGTGAATAGCGCCTGGGAATATCGTCTTGTAATATTCGCGAGTTCACCGTTGTTTTCTATCTCGCGTTTGAACACGGACGTCTTCATTCTCCATCCGCCATCCGCGATCTGCACGATCGCTTGATGTGGGCTTTGCTCGTCTCCTGATAAGAGCGAAATGCCCACCATGCCTTCCCGGCCTACGACACCCACTTCTACCATCGAGCCGTCTTCAAAGATATTGACCATTGAAACTGCAGCCCAACGCGGGAAGTAGACGGACTTAATAAGCTGCCTCGGACTATAGAGGATTTTCCCAAGGGGTAATTCAATCGCCTCAAGATCTGGAATAAGGCGTTTGTAACACCTGGCAGATAGTGCGGCGAGCAGTTTGTTTTCAGGAGCGGCCGGAGATCTTTCGGATGCAGACATGCACATTTCTCCTTGTTGACCAGTCGCGTTTTGGCAAACCCAACAGACGGCACGAGGAGAAGGATTGCTAAGCCCTATCCGAATGACGAAGGCTGAATTAAGAAAGAACGAGTCAGAGTCAACCATAATAACACACTAAGAATGAGAGAGGGTGCGAAAGCGTACAGACGGCCACTCTAATTAGTTGGTACAGTTCGTACACTTGCCAAAAAAGCTTGATCCAAGGAGTTTCGGTCCCATGGATAAGCCCAAAGGACGCATACTCTGTGTTGACGACGACAAAGACACTCGAGACATGATGACTGCGTTGCTCGGGTTGGAAGGCTACGAGGTAGTCCAGGCTCGGAACGTCGTTGAGGGTCTGGCTCTGGCCGTCTCAAACAACTTCGATTTGATCCTACTCGATTGGGTCTTCGCGGACGGCACGGGCATTGACCTGTGCAAGATGATTCGCCGAACTAGCGCAGCCGCCCCAATCCTGTTCTATTCGGGGATGGCGCTTAAGGATGATATAGAGAACGCCATGAGTGCAGGCGCGCAAGGCTTTTTAGTTAAGCCGGTGGATTTTCAAGTACTATTGCAGAACGTCTCACGCCTTGTTGATGACGGCTCGAAATCTACTGTTAACTGAAGCCTAGAAATCAAGTCAGTAGTCCAGTGAGCAGCAGTGCCATCCGGTGGTCACCTTTTTGGTTTACCAACGCCGACCCTCACCCTCACGATTGCGCAAAATATGGCCATGCTATCGCCCCGCTCCTGTTCTCCGGCGGCACGCGAGGTGCACACCAAAGGGCAGTGCGTTTCGCATCAGCATTTGTGGGCCAGATCGCGTCCGATTAACAACCGATGTGTTCGAGTGCGCGACGGGTTGGATGTATTTGAAACGCACGGAGTATCTTTGTCCTGGTGCACGTCGCGGCAGGACAGGCAAAAGGAGGTTGTGAGCGGCCAATCAAAGCACCCGCTCAGACAGACGTTAACGAACAACAATGGAGGCGAAACATGAAAGCATTAGTCCTCTCAATCATGATTGCTGCAGTCATAGGAGTGTCGGGCTGCGGTTCGCAGGCGGTCGATGATTCAGCGATCACCTTGAAAGTAAAGAGCAAGCTTGCCGCCGACAGCCAGACAAGCGCCATCAAGATCGGGGTTGAAACGAAAGACGCCGTCGTGACATTGTCTGGAACGGTCCCCACAGCAAAAGAAAAGGACGAGGCCGATAAGATTGCCAAAAACACCGAAGGAGTCAAGCGCGTTGTGAATGACATCACTGTCAATCCTGACTCTCTCGGCGCTACGAACCTGGGCGAAAAGGCTGGAGAAGCAGCCAAGGATATAGGCGAGAGCGTTAGCGATGCGACAATCCTGACCAAACTGAAGGCCAAGCTGGTCGCCGACGGTATCACCGGCACGAACATCGACGTCGACCAAGGCAATGTGATCTTGAAGGGACAAGTCGATGACGCCAAGAAAAAGGCAAAGGCGGAGGAGATAGCTAAGAATACGGCAGGCGTCAAGGAAGTTAAGAATCAATTGACGGTGAAGAAGTACTCGTCGTCGTAGTCTGCTTTTGAAATTACGCTCACAGTGATCTCCAAAACCTCAAGTGCCAAGATACAAACCAGAAGGAGGGGTCACGCATCAGTAGGTAATTGTCACTTACCCTCTTGATGCGTGACCCGTCCTGTACGTCAAGCTGCATTCGTACGCCTCGGAGACAAACATTCTGTTCAATCTTGCGGGTACTTAAAAAACATTGTGTACCTACCTATGTCGTTATGCGGCCTTCACCTTGAGGAGATCAGAGTCTACTGAAGAGGAGGAAACCAGATATGCATCGTATCGCAGCGCAAACGGTCTTAATGGTGATGCTGTGTCTCTCCGCTCCATCCGCAATTCAGGACGCCAAAGTCACCCCGCTTATGACCAAGAGCCTGGCTGGGGTGACGGGCAAGGAAGTGGTGATGCTCACGGTCGAGTATGCGCCAGGTGCCTCGTCCAGCAAGCACAGACACAACGCGAACACATTCGTCTATGTCCTTGAGGGTTCCATCGTTATGCAGGTCGAGGGCGGTAAATCGGTGACCCTTGGACCAGGCCAGACGTTTTACGAATCGCCCGATGATGTCCACGTTGTTTCGAAGAATGCCAGCGACACTAAACCAGCCAAGTTTCTCGTATTCTTTGTGAAGGATAAAGACGCCTCGTCGCTCGTCCCAGTGAAGTAACCAGAGGGCCACGTGGGTGTCGCCCCCGGCCGAAGCCATGCCGCTCATAGAAGTGAAAAGGGGTGAGCCGGGCTCGGCGAAATAGCGCTCCGCCAGGTCATATGTCATAGTCGATTCGAGATTGCGTATTCCCAAACGTCAAGTGTATAAGAGCCCTCGATTGGCCATGAGGAAGGCGATGTCTGGTATCGGTTTGAGGTGAAGGTTATGGCGAATATTACGTACGACGATGGAGCGCATTTGCTCAGAAGGATGGGCTTCGGCGGGGCTCCAGAACAGATCGAGGATCTCGTTTCTCGCGGGCGCGAGTCCGCCGTTGACTATCTCGTCAACTACGAGCTTATAGACAACCCGATTGAGGACATCCTTGAAACAGCCTTCCCCTTAATTCCACCCCCCAACTTCTCCGGCCGCTCCGGGAACCTGGGCTCTTTGTGGTGGCAGGCGAGGATGAGGATCACCCGCCGCCAGTTCGAAGAGAAGATGACCTTGTTCTGGCACAATCATTTCGCCACAGCGCTCTCCAAAGTTAGTAACCCTTTAATGTATCTACAGAATCTCACGCTCCGGACCTATGCGCTCGCTCGATTCAATGATCTGCTTCTAAAGGTAGCTCAGGACCCGGCTATGCTGGTTTGGCTCGATGGAGTAACCAACGTCAGCGGCAGGCCAAACGAGAACTTTGCGCGCGAGCTTCAAGAGCTTTTTACGATGGGAATCAGAGATGTAGTTACCGGCGAGCCGAACTACGGCGACTCGGACGTCAAGGAAATTGCGAGGGCCTTCACAGGTTGGAAGTTCAAAGGAGGAGAGGACCCTCGACCGAACAAGCTCAAGAAGGTCAAGTTCTTGTTTAACGCCGATGAACACGATAACGGTTCAAAGACCATTTATGGCCGAGCTGCGAACTACGGAGGCGAGGATGTCGTGACGATTATCTGTGCCCGCCGCGCTACCGCGCGATTTCTGATAAAGAAGTTCTTTGAGTTCTTCGTCTACCCTCTCACCGAGAGCGCCGAAGATAAGACAACTATCGAGAAATTTGCGGATGTGTATGTGAACACCGATCACTCGATCAAGGCTGTTGTGCGGGCCATCTTCACATCAGACGAATTCTTCAGCGAGCGTGCGAGATTTGCGCTGGTAAAAACTCCTCCCGACTTGATCGTTGGGTCGCTCCGAATGCTTGGTGTGAATCTTACAGATGATGCCCAGGAACTCAGGAAGGATGGGCCTTTCACCTCAATCTCGGCACGCCTGGGTTCTATGGGACTTGCTCCATTCAATCCGCCGAGCGTTGCAGGATGGGACCTCAACCTTGCCTGGATCAGTTCGGCGACGTTGCTCGAACGGTATAACTTCGCGAGCGGACTCACCTCCAAGCTTCACCCCATAGTCAGGCTTCCCAACGGAGCCGTTATCGAATACTCCGGTCCGACTACAACCATCGATCTGTACAAGAAGTACACTCGACCCACCGCTGAAGAGACAGTTAGAAGCTTTCTACGCGTACTCGGTCCACTAGATGTAGACGCCGAAACGTTCGCGGCGCTCGAGTCCTACCTTGAGACTGATGATAACGGCAGCCCGACCCAATTTGTGACGGATGATCCAACAATAGACAACCGTGTTCGGGGTTTGGTCCACCTGATCATGTGCCTGCCCGTCTTTCAACTGAATTAGCAGGAGGGAGCAGGAGGGAACAACATGGCCACAACCCGAAGACAGTTTATCAAGAGGAGCGCACAGCTTGTGAGTCTGAGCGTTGTTTTGCCGAAGCTCTGGCTCACCAACGCGCACGCACAGAGCCTGCCCGCGGACCCTAATCGTCGAATACTTGTGGTCATCCAGCTCCTGGGCGGCAATGATGGGCTCAACACCGTCGTCCCTTACACGGACTCACGGTATTACAGTCTAAGGCCAACTCTTGCTTTGAAGGAGTCTGGTCTCAAAGATAGTCAGGGTCGTTCTACGATAATCTCGAATGCGTTCGCTTTGAATCCTAATCTCGAAAAAATCAAAGAGATTTATGATCAGAACAGAGTTGCGATAGTGCAGGGTGTCGGCTATCCAAACCCGAGCGGCTCACACTTCGAATCGACTGATATATGGCAGACCGCCAACGAGAGTGGTAAGGGAAGGGGCTGGCTCGGCAGGTACGCAGACCAAACCGTCACTGACCCATCCGCACTGGCGGCCGTCGCCTTCAGTCTCTCTCTGCCGAAATCCCTCTCGGCTGACAGAGTTGTTACCCCGAATCTAATCCCAACGAACCTGAGCATCTTTGATTTTGAGACCGACTTGCAGTTTCCGGCTAACCGCGCGAATCGACTGAGTGTCTTCAAGGGTAATGTCAGCCGTAGCGTTTCCGCCGAGGGCTTTAGCAAATCGATCTCAAGAAGCGGACTCGTCACGATCAATAATGTTGAAAGGATAAAAGCAGCGGCGAGCGGTTTTGCGTCGTCGGTGACCTACCCGCAGAATGAACCGTTGGCTTTGAGCCTGAAGCTCGCGGCTCAAATCATCACCGCGATTCCGGAAGCAAATTTAATGTACGTTCCGTGGGGATTCTTTGACCATCATTCAGACCAGGCCCGATTTCACCCCCTATACCTCAAACAATACTCAGAAGCAGTCAAAGCATTCTACGACGACCTTGCGGAACGCGGTCTTGCTAACAATACGGTCATACTGCAGTGGTCTGAGTTTGGCCGGAGGCCTGAAGAAAACGGCTCCGCCGGAACCGATCACGGCGCTGCTTCATCTATTTTCATCATGGGCAATCAGGTTCGCGGAGGATTGTACGGGCAGCAACCCTCGCTCGCCGCCACGGATCTGGATAGCGCCGGGAATATGAAGTTCACGGTCGACTTTCGCTCGGTGTATGCAACGATCCTGGATAACTGGCTGGGTGTAGATTCCCAATCCATTCTGGGCGCGAAATTCGAAAACCTCGGGTTCCTCGGGTGACATCAATGATCATGGTCGCCACTCTGCTATGCGTTCTACCATGAGAGAAACCGCTAAAGAAAGGCAGTACAGAATTCGAACAATCAAAGCGGCAACGGCTCAATTCGGCCCAGATGATCTGACCTGCTGCCTGGTATGAGACGATTACGCCGGCTGGAACATTGTGTAACTGTCGGTCGGGGTCAGGCTTGACTCTGTTGAGATTCGGTTAGAACCGAGCCGTCAGGAATGGAGGACTAGAGGTGAGGACTTAGAGCACAGTTTCCAAATGTCAACAAAGTCAGGCTTGACCCCTACTGAAGCTGTAGGCAGGAAAACTGTGACTGGAAAACAGAAGCAACCCGATTCTGCGCCTTCTTCACCGCTTCAACTGCGCGGATGGCAACTATTCCGAAGTGCTCCACCGCACGAGGACGCGGTTGATCAATTGCACTAACTCACCGGCGCTCCTGTGGTGATGCGCCGGGTTGAAATTTTGGAGGTGGCCTGTTCGTGCGCCGTCTTCCGGAGCCCAGCGCGAAAGTCCCGCCTCGTCGGAGGAAAACAGCCAAGTTCCGTCGCTGAAGAAAGCGCCTGCTGGACCGGCGAAAGCGGTGACTTCGCGGGCCCCGCCCGAAACTCCGCGCAAGCAAGCGCTCGGGCCGTCGGGCGAAGTAACGTCAAAGATGCGAGCGCCGGGGATAATCTCGAGGTCGTCATCGCCGATCCCGCCGATGGCGACTCTTCTCTCGTCCAGCCAAGTGGCCGCCCGATTCCAATAGTAGTGGCAGACACCCAGGTCCTTCTTTGTAGCCCCGTCTTCTGATTCCCAGACGTTGTCGGACATCCAGTGGTGCAGGCTCCAGGCGGTCGGTATTCCAACCGGAGCCCACACCCAACCGTCATCGAGGATGTGCGCGCCGCCTGGGCTCACGTACAGGGCGCCATGGAAATAGTCTAGATAGTGCTCCGGTTGCGCCTCTCCTGATCGATAGTTTGTTGCACCTCGTTGAGTAAGTAGTTCTCCGCTAGATGGGTCCGAGACGTCTAGCCGGTTCCAAGCGCTGCGATGGATGGCAATCACCCGGCCCTGCACGTCCGCGAAGCTGAAGGAAAATGGAACCGTCTCCGGGTGGTACTCGCCGCCGTCGAGCGCAATAGTCACCTTGCCGGATCGGAGGTCGATGACGTGACCGTAGCGGCCATAGTCGTTTACGACTGCGGCGAATTCGCCGCGCCTTGAGGCATGCAACCGCCGCCTTAGCACACGGCTATTCCATGGTTTGTGATCCGCTTCGAAAGGAACGTTCGCGCCTCCCACCTGGGCCCACTCGCGTGTTTCTGCGTCGAGTCGGATGAGCCGTCCATCATCGGCGAGCATCAACCAGACAGACCGGCCCTCGTGATCTACGGGGGCAATGTCGATGATGGTGCCGACTTCTTTTGGAAGCGCAGTCTCCTTCAGCGTGCTATTGAGAGGTTCAGATCGAAAACGTATGCCTGGCTTGCCGCGCGTTCCGACAAGGTCGCCAGTCTCCGTAGTGGCATAGTCAAAACACTCCTCACACACGTACTCAGCCTCTGTAGGAAGACCTTTCTCGCGCTCTTCGGCACACGGAACACACACGAGCTCAGCATCAAGGCCCGACCCGATGTACCACTTGACGTAATTGATCCAGGAGTCGCGGCAGGCTCGCAGATGCCAACACATCGGCGCGCCGAACGGGGTCCTGTCATGTCCGCATACAGGCATTCTCTTTCACATTCGAGCGATCCATCAACGATCGACTCGCTATCGCTCTATTTCCGTCAACAGCGTTTTGGCGAGATTGGCGTCAAGCTTCTTGAGAATCGCATATTCATCCATCGCGGCTTGCTTGTTTCCCATCCCGGCATAGATGTGTCCTAAGCGATAGTGCGCCTGGGCATCTGCCGGTCTGATCGCGAGGCCTTCTTTGAGAGTCGAAATAGCATCGTCGTGTCGACCCATGGCTGAGTACGCCATTGCGAGAGCGAAGAACGTATCCGCTACTCCTGGTTCGAGTTCGATGGCATGTTTAAAATTGGCTATCGCCTCGTTGTAACGATATAGCACCGAATCAACAAGTCCCAAACCGACCATTGCATCAGCGTAGTCCGGATCAAGCCGAATTGCCTCTTTAAAGGAACTAGCGGCTTCCTCGTAGCTCCGCAGTACTCCATAGGAGAGTCCTAGCTTGCAGTGAGCTTCCGCGAATTCAGGCTTGATTCGGATTGCTTCCTTGAGTTCCTTAATCGCTTCCTTGTAGCGGGCCGAGAAGTAGTATGCTGAACCCAGTTCATAGCGGGCGTCCGCTGATGTAGGATTCTTCTCAACTTCTTTCACCAGAGCTTCAATATCTTTCGGAGCAACGTCCAGGTTGAAGTTAAAGGTGATGGCGCCGATGACTTTGACCGGAACACCCGAGAGCGTTGTTGGCTTGAACTTCCAACCTCTTGCGGCTGCCACCGCCGAATCCTTAAGCAGTGGATGGCCTGAGAGCGGTCTTGCCGCTATGACGTTTCCTTCTTCATCAACCGTCAATTCCACGACGACTGAACCCGAGACTCGGGCAGCTTTAGCTAAGGGTGGGTAGACAGGCTCGACTCGCTTAACCGCTGAACTCTGGAGCACCCCTCCAGACTTGCGAATTACCAGCGGGCGATTTTGCCGGCTGTCGTCCGGCGTCTGCGCGGCGGCTGGAATAACCGAAATCACAATTAGTGCTAATACGCAGATCAAACCTCTCATCTAAGAGAACCTCCTGGGAAGTGCGTCGGAAAGACCGATAATGGCCCGCACTCCGCCATGCGACGTTCTACCATGAGAGAAACCGTTAAAGAAAGGCAGTACAAATCCTAACAATTAAAGCGGCAACAGGCTCAATTCGCCTCAAATGATCTGAGCGGCTGCTCGGTATGAGGCAATCACTCCGGCGGGAACATTGGCGGGCGGTGCGATCCGCTCCCAGCCTGCGGGGTTGATGAAGCGACCTGGCACGCATTCTGTCCACGCGTTGGTTCCGTGACGCACATAGACAAACACTCCCGGATTAGAGAGACGCAGAAGCCGCTTGCCGTTGCGCAACGCGCGATGCAGCAGCCAGGCGTCTTCCGCTAGATTGATCTCCGGATAGCGCATACCTTCGCTAAACAAACATTTGCGAAAGACCAGCGTCCCCCCATGCACGTTGCCAACGAACATTCGCTGATGAAGCGCTGGCTGGGTGCTCCAGAACTGCCCGCTGTTCAGCTCCATGACAAAGGCGTTCTCGAGTCCGGTGATGTCCGCTTCGCCGGCAATGATCGGCGCCACTTGATAGCGAAGACGATCCGGCGAGTACCAATCGTCGTCGTCCCAATGCGCGATTATCTCGCCTCGCGCTTGCTCGCACGCCAGATTGCGCTTCGCGCCGATCGTCGCGCGACCGGGTAACCGAAAGTACCTTACA
>WNFR01001584.1_pt1 | contig 47150 bp, 29 predicted proteins | sample 5400221 | NCBI WGS metagenome assembly WNFR01 (sample SAMN13153357, study PRJNA577476) | soil metagenome | isolation source: 40 cm soil under Madrone tree | place: USA:California | collected 2016-06-14 | reverse complement strand
TTGATTCTTGATTCTTGATTCTTGATTCTTGATTCTTGATTCTTGATTCTTGATTCTTGATTCTTGATTCTTGATTCTTGATTCTTGATTCTTGATTCTTGATTCTTGATTCTTGATTCTTGATTCTTGATTCTTAGTCTTAAAAAAAATGGCAATTTAAAATTATTTAAAGGCTAAAAAAGATTAGATAAGGAATGCTAAACAACTCTTTTCCTTACCACTAATTTAATCTTTCCATTATATTTAAATTTTTTTAATTGTCTCTAATTGTCTCTATTTGTTTCTATTTGTCTTTATTTGTCTCTATTTTTTTTTAAGACTTGATAATAACAAGGCAATTAAATTAGAACCAAGGTTATTGGGAAAGGGTTATTCTTGATTAAAAGTAATATTATTAAATATTTTTTTTGAAACTATCTTAAAAAATTTAAGATTTTTTTAATTTTTAAAATATTAAAGTTTTATATAGCCTACTATAAATTAATAAATTATTTAAAATAAAACAAATAATTTTAATATACTTTGTTTTGCTAAAGCCTGAAGGTATTTAAAATTTAATAGTATTAAAAAATATTAATGAATGCAAGTAGGCAAAACTAAAAAAAAGCTGCAAATTTGCTAAACTTAAATACTGCAAGCTGCAAAACAGGGAAGATTAGAATATAAAAAAAATTCTAAATATTTATAAAAAATAGATATTTTTTACATCCATTTTTAAATATTATTATGTTCCCTTTGTTAGTTTTTTACTTTAGTAAAGCCTCAAAAAAATTAAACTGTCTTAAAATTTATTATTATTATTATTCTTACTATAATAATAATAATAATATTAATAATTATATTATAGTATAATTTAAATAATGGAAGAAAGTCGCTAATAAATAATTTAAATATTTAATATTTAAATTAAAATTATAATTTAATTCAATGTTACAATACATTAATTTACATATATAAATTAATTAGACATTCTTATTCTATTCTTATAAAGAACAAAACAATATTAAAATTTGAAGTATAACACAAAAAACTAATTTATTAAAATTTTTAAAGTCTCCGGCTTCAAGTTCAAATAAATAGTAAAATTTATTTAAAAATTTATTAAAGTGAGGGTGGACTATAGGCAAGGAGTTATATAAAAAGTGGAAAATAAAAAATTAAATTAAATTTACATTATATGTTTATTGCAAAGCACCTGAAGTAAAATTAATAACCAAAACAGGAATTTTATAATATTTAGATTTTTATATTAAAAGATTTTTAGTAAAACATACAAGAATAAATATAAATATATAAAATGTTTAATAATATGAAGAACTCATCCATATTTTTATATTAAACGTTCCTTTTTTGTTTTTAGTTGTAAATGAAGCAGTGTTAACAAAATTTACTAAATTTTTAGATAAGCTACCTATTTGTACTGTTTGCACAGTTTTCTTAGGTTTAAATCTTTCTGTTTTTAATCTACCTGCTAATCTTATTCTTATTCCTGTAGTTTTTGCAGGTGCTACAGGATTTGTAATTATCTCTTTATAATTATTCATATTATCATAAAGAATAGATGAAGGTATAAGTAATTTTAATTTATTACTATTTTGGTATGTTAACTGAGATACCATTTTTGTTTCTTGTGTAATATTTAAATCTTTACTATAGCCCAAGCCTGTATTATCTAACTTATTAATACATTTACCTAAAGGAATAAGATCTTTATTTAAAGTAGAAGAAATATTACTATTATTATTTGAATTTAGAACCATATTCACATCTGAAGAGACATAAGGAATAGAACTATAAGGTTTTAAAAAGTAATTTTCAATAGGTAATAATTGTGCACTAGAAAATGTAATATTTTTTAATATTCTGTTTTTTTTTAAAATTATCTTAGAACTTTTATAAACAGAAATTTTTTGTCATAATTTTGTTAATAAAAATCTGAAATTGAACGTTTTGGTATTAGCGCTTACACTTCTAGCTAAAATATTAGGATCATGACCAATATTGTAAAGCCTTACCAACTGAATTTCTATTTCTTTTTTGAAAATTTTTAACAATAAAGACTTAAGTAATCCAATTTTTAATCATCAATAATCTTTATTTATATTTAATGACTTATCAGTAGCTTTTTTACTATAGACAGAATTAGATATATTTTGTTGAAGCATTAAATTTTTATTTTTAAAATTTGGTTTATGTTTAGGTCCAGACAAAAGAACAGTGTTATTGTTTTGAAAAGTAGAAATTTTTTTTTGGTTAGAATCTATAACATAATATCACTTTCCTTTTACTTTTTGTTTTAGTTCTTGTGTTTTTTTTAAAGGAAATACCAATGTACTTTTAAATCTTGTTTTATTTCTTCTAATTTTATTCAATTTATACATTTTGAAAGCATAAGCTAATATGTTATTAAAATTATAAAGTTTTCCTTTTAAACATGCTTTATTTAATTTATTTTTTCTTTTCTGTATTCTTTTTCAATATCATAAAGCTTTTTTATTTTTAGGAGCTTTTTTATTTATATTTTTAATTACATAATCTATAATTTGGGCCAATTTTTCTGTTAAATGTTTTTTAATATAAGTTCCTTTTCCTAGAAAAGGTGCTGTACTTTTATAATTAGAATCATTATTGTTTTTTTGATCAATAGTAAGGTGCGGAGCACAGTATTCAAACACTGTTCCTATTACAAAATAAAGTCTTAAAATTAATTTATCTGGAGTTTCTATAAAAACAGGCTTACTTATACTACTAAAAAAAGAATTAAAAAAATATTCCAGTATAGTTCTTACTCTTTTTTTATTGTGTATATTACTATTAAATGTATTAAAATTATACGTAATAGACTGAGATTGACTTAATTTAAGATCTAATTTAGGATGAGGATAATCTTGTATTCTCTTATTTGAAGCAATTTTAAGTTTATCTTGATTACTTAAAATAAAATTTATATTAGAATTATTTTTGCTGAAGCCTGATAAAACAGGAGACCGAAACATAATATTTGTTTTTACTAAATTAAGAATTAATTTAGCTTTATTACCATTTAAAGTATCAGGAGAACTTTTATTTTTATTAATTTGATCAATATTAGTTGGAGTTAATGTACTTAAGCCTCTATTTAATTTACAATTAATTATTAGGTTAGTTCCAATAGAAAGAGGAATAAATATTTTAAGATTTGAAAAATAATTTAAATTTAAAACATTATAAGAATTTTCTTTAAATAAATTTCTATTAATTTTATACATTTTTATATTTTATTATAAATCCAAGCTGTAAATATAAACAGTAGGATAAGATTTTTTGTTAGTTTTTTTATCTTGTACACTTGTATTTTATAAATTTTATAGTGCAGCTTAAAGACTGTAAAATATAAGGAAAAAAACAAAACAAAAAAATTAAATTATACCGAATGGTAAATTTAATTAAAGTTTATTATTTTTTGCATTTTTATTAGTTATTAATTTATTTCCATACAAAAAAACTCTAGCTTGCCTTCTTATTAAATATTAAATATTAAATATTAAATAAATAAAACCAAAACTAAACTTAAAATAGTACCATATTCCGCACTTAATAAATTGACTTAAGAAAAAAGAACATTAAGAATTTTTAAGTTGTTTTTTTAAAAAGGATAAACTGCCTTTCCTAGCCTAAGCTATTCAATTTTACCTCTTCGCTTACTATTCATACTTAAAAAAATAATGTATACGAAAAGAAAAAAAAAGGATAAGGAACTAAGAGATAAGAGATAAGAGACAGAACCTTTAAGGTTGTTAATTGTTAAATTATGTTTTTAGTTTTTAGGATTTAGTTTTTAAATTTAAAAAGAAGAACACCAAATTAAGTAATTATTATTTTGTTTTCTGATCTAGCTAAATTTTATAATATTTTAGCAATTTTCTTTACTTTGATTTTATTAATTAAATTTTGTTAATTAAAATTTAAAATTAAAAATTAAAGGCAATCTTATAAATTAAAAATATAAAAATATTTTTAATTTAAAAATAAAATCTTGAATTATTGATATAATAAATGTCTTTTTTTATAATATAATTTAAACCTTAAATTTTACCTTTTAATTAATTAAGGATTTTAATTAAAGATTGAGCTTTAAAAAAAGATTGAGAATGAGAAAATTTTTAGTTTTTAAATTTTTATTTTATTATTTAGTTTTTATTTTATTATTTTATTATTTTTTTAATTATTTTATTAAATAATTTTTAGATATTCTATTGTACTTGAGTTCTGGATTTGGAGTAATTTAACAACTTGTTCTCTTTATATTTTAGTTTATAATAAGAATTGTAAAATAATTTATAATCAGAATTATAACAAGACTTTATTTGAAGAATTTATTAAATAATTTATAATAGAATTATAATAAAATAAGGCAATAATACAAAATCTAAATAATAAAAAAAGGTTAGCTGAAAAATTTGAAATAAAACTAAAAAAATATTTATTATAACATTTATATTAGTAAATATATTAGTAAATATATTAGTAAAGATATAGATAAATATATTAATAAAAATATTAGTAAAATTATTAATTTAAAAAGTTTAGGTATTTAGTACAGTATGTACACTAACTTTTAAACTTATACGAACAAAGAGACTTGAACTCTTACGGAATAAAATCCATTTCTACTTAACAGAAATTTGGCTACCAATTACAACATGTTCGCTTAATTTTTGTTTTAATTTTTATTTATATTTTTATTATAAAAATGTACTTTTTATTTATATACCTGAAAATTTTTATTTAAAAGAAAAAAAAATAAATGCTTAAAAAAAATACGAGAAATCAGATTCGAACTGATGACTTCGACTTGGAAGGTCGTAATTATTCCAACTTAACTATACTCGCTAATTTTATATGTATCGGCTAATATTATAAATATTAATAAAAATATAAATTTTTATATATAAATTTTATATTTTAAATTTACATGACTCACCTTTGAACTTTTGTTAATTATAATTTTAAATTAAATAAAAATATATAATTAAAAACAGAAGGTATTTTAATATAATAAATATAATAATTTAATATTAATAATAAGGAAATAAAATTAAACTATAAATTAAATAATTTATAGTTTATATTAATTATAACACTCTTTTAATAAAAAATTTTTGTGTAAAAATTAAATAAATAAGGTTTTAAAGAAAATTATAATTAATAAGCCTAATTATTTGGATATAGAAATAAAATTTAAATAGTCTATTTTTCCATCCTTTTTTTTACGTTAACTAATTCATTAAATAAATTAATTTTTTTGCAATATAATTAATTTATTGACCAAATTTTAAAAATAGTACACCACTACCTGAAAAAAAAACAAACATCTTATTGGATTTGAACCAATAGTCAATTACTTCGAAGGTAAACGCTTTACCATTTTAGCTAAAGATGTAAAAAAATTTTAATTTTATAATTTTAATTTTTGGCCTGTCCTTAAATTTATCTTGGATTTTATTTTACGAGTAAAGAGACTTGAACTCTTACGATCAAAGAACATGAATACCTAAAATTCACCTGGCTACCATTTCAGCATACTCGTTTATTTTTTTATTCTAAAATATAACTAAAATTTTATTAAACAATATTATTAGGTTCAATTTTGTAATATTATAAATTTAACCTAATAAATCCCTTTAAATTTGAGATGTTTATATTAGGTGGGATATTTACTAACCTAAATAAATCATCATCCTTTTAATAATTATCAAGTAATAATTGTTTCATTAAAATTGCTTAATAATTTAATATATTATATTTATATCATCCAGGTGGCTAACTATACATAATTAAAATATAAGGTTATTCCCAGTATAGTCACTGTCTTTAATTAATCCTTCCTTTCTTTATTGGTGGTAGGTGTATACTTAGGTTTACTCAAAGGTGATTCAGTACAAATAGAAAGAACTTATTTTAGAGTAGGTTGAAAAAATTTAACTATTAACTTAGAAAAAACTAAGATCACTGTAAGAGGTTTGACAAGTAAAATTAAAACTCTGGAAGATTTAAATAAAAACACAAATCTTAATCAGGATAAAAATGACTCAGACTTATTATTTTCAAATACAGAAATAATTTTATTTTTTATTGTTCTTTTCTTTACAATTATATCTTTTTTAATTTATTTAATTTTTATTAAATAAATTAAACATCATAATATAACTTTTAATCAAGATTAACCCCACTTATAAATTAGAGTACAATTTTTATTAACATTAATATTGTAAGGGCAGGGCAAGGCAGGTATTTACTACTTTTGTTTGAGCCTAGACTTCAGATAATAGTAAGTTAAAATAAAATATTAATAATTTCTATGCAAGCTTAAAACTATGTGATTTAAATACTACATAATTATAAAATATTTTTTAATTTAATTAAGTTTTAATTAAAGATTATAATTATAAGTAGTTTAGAGGTATGTTCTAATAAGTTATAAGTTAGAACAGTAGTTAATAAATTTTAATTAAATATTTTTTAAAATTAGAATTAATAGTATTATATAAAGATTTAGAATTAACGTAAAGGTGAGAGTATATAGTAATAAAAAACTTAAAGTCAATTAGTAGTGCTAAGCATATACAAGCACCCTATAAATTAGAAATATTCTTTTTCTTGACTAGAAATCAAGTTATATCCTCATAATTTTTGTTTATAAATTGCAATCATTGGATATATATAAAATTTGTTTAACAAGATTTCTATAATAGTATCTAGGGAATGGTTTCAAGCTTTATATTCAATCAGCTTTTTTCCAATATGTTTGTGGCTACCCAACAATGCCAGAGAAAGATTAAAGATAAATAAACCTATTTCTAACAATTGGTACACCATAGAAACACATCCTATTGATCCTTTCGTACTAGAAGGTCTTCCCCTTTTTACTATTGCTACCTTCGGAAGATAGGGACCATACTGACTCACGTCGTATTAAACCCAACTCACGTAACCTTTTAATCGGCGAACAGCCGAACCCTTCCAAGCTTCTTCACCTGGAGGAAAGGTTGCAGATAAATATAAATAATATGTTATTCACTTAAAGAAAATATTATAATATTTACTCCAGACTATATCTTAATTTTAGTTTTATTTAAAACCCTGATCGTGTAGTCGTTGAGGCTAATTTTTATAGCCTGCTTATTAATTTTCTTAAGAATATCTAAGCAAAAAGATCAAATTTAAGTTTAATTTAAATATAGACAATTATAATTATTGTCTAATAATAGTTACTTTATATTTTTTTAGTAATAATTTATTATGTTTTGCAGCATATCTTATATTTTTTTCATTAGTATCTAATATAACTGCAGCAGCAGAGATAGATTCATAGTTTGTCGTAATATTTGTTTCTAGTTTTTTATTTTTATTTTTATTTTAATCCTTGAGTAGAATCTACACTTGAGTTTTTAATTTAAACCTAGGCACATTAGTGACAAGGTCGATAATTAATCGAAATATTTTAAATTTGAGTTAAACTCGACAAAAACCAGTTAACTACTTCCATAACTATATTTCTTATAGTAAAATAAAAAAATTTATTATGGTATACCTCTAAACTACTTATAATTTTAATTATATTTTATTTAAACTTATAGAAATTTAAATAATCTAAATCTTAATTATGTAGTAACTAAATTTATTTTAATTAATTAAAATAAAAATATTTATATTTATATTTACTTGACCCAACCTTAAGTCGACATCGAGGTGCCAAACAGTCTCGACAATATGAACTCTCGAAGACTATCAGCCTGTTATCCCTAGCGTAACTTTTATCTATTGATCGATGTCTATTCCATAATATACCATCTGGTCACTATGCCCTACGGTAAGTATCTGATTGACTTATAGGTCTTTCAGTTAGACAAACTTATGCCATTACACATATATAAACATTTAAGAGTTTCTTGTTCTCCGAACAAGGTAATGCTTGTCTTCTTTAAACTTTTACATTTTTTGGATATACTTTGTTACTTTTTTAAAGATGTCCGCCCCAGACAAACTGTCAATTAGTTAGTGTTCCAAATTAACACAATAAAATAATATTAAAATTTTTCTTAGACACTTTACTCGTTCCAAATTTAAATAACAGTTATTATTCAAATAATTAATTTTAAAAAAAATTATTTAAATTATAAAGTTTATATAAATTTTTTCTTTTACTCTATTACAATATTAAGAAAAAAAAATATTTTTTCTTAATTTAATAATTATTGTAATAGGATTAGTTTAGTGTAGAGATTAAAAATTTAAATTTAAGATTTTAATTAAATTAAAAGCAAGGTTAGCTTTAATGATTACTCCCTAAGGTGTTTCACCTTTGTCTATCGACTATGACCTTTTACTCTAAATAGGTTGTAAATCAAAAAAAAGCAGTAACTAAATACAGTAAAGCTGCTAGGGTCTTTCCGTCTACCCGAAGGTACGAGGTATCTGCACCTCGACTCCAATTTCGCTGAGAAACTCGTAGAGACAGTAAAGCCATCATTACACTATTCATGCAGGACCACATTTAATGGCCAAGGAATTTCGCTACCTTAGGACCCTCATGGTTAAGGCCGCTGTTTAGCAGACTTTCGATTAGTAACTTTCATTACCTTATCTTATGTTGCAGCCACAGAGCAAATTTCATCCAGTATACAGTGACATTAGTCTTTGCACTGGATTGTGTTTTTAATAAACAGTTGTGGCTTCCGATTTTGTGCTCCCATTTTTACATATCACATTAATATACTTTATATTAATATTAATATAATTTATAATAATATAAATCTATAAAAATCGGTTCCTCTTGTCGTCAAACTTATGAGGTTATTTTGCCTAGTTCCTTTACGAGTCTTATCTCTTCGCCTTAGTATTCTCAACCTACGAACCAGTGTCGGTTTATGGTACGGTAGAATTTATCAAAACTTTCAATAGGTTTTGGTTTTTTTTACTAAAATTTTATTAGTAAAAGTTGAAAGTTAAACTACATAAAGATTTTTTATAAAAATATTAAATAAAATTTTATTTTTATGCTTCTTAAAGAATCTATTAAAATTTAATTAATAATTTCTTTTGTTAGACAAGAAAGATAAATTATTACTTTTCAGTTTATAAAAATTTATTATAAAATTTTAATCTTTATATATAAATCTATTTTTTATATATTAATAAAAGTATATTTTTCTAAATAATTAGAAATAACCAAATAGATTTTTTTTGATTTAGCCTGATTCTTTTCTAGATTATAAATAAACCAATAAAGTTAAATTTAATTTAAAATTAAAACTTTATTATATTAATTTTCCTTATATTTTAAGGTATATATTTTAATCAGACTTTATACTCATCAGTTATAACATTTGTTGCTTATTTATATTCCAATATTTTTTATTATAAAATAAAAAAATAAAATAATAAAAATTATAACCTTAGAGACCGCTTTAATTTATTTATTTTGTTAAAAATATTAATAAAAACCTTTCGTATTCGGCGAGAAGGATTATACCTTCTTTACGCTACTTATGCCAGCATGCTCTCTTCAGTAACAAATACAAAATTAAAAACTTTTTTATTTATGTATACTGAATGTTTTACTACCCTACTATAATTAAATAAAGTATATTTAAATATAGCGACACGATATCGGTTGATTATTTAGACCCGTTAAATTTTCGGTGCACCTTACTAAATATTGGACTTTCGCGTTGTTACACGTTCACTACAAGGCTGCCACTACCAAGCACACTTAAAAGTTGTATATTATAAAACACATCCTTAATTTCACTTAATAATCATTTGGGGAACCTTAATACGTGTTCACGACTGTTTTCGTCTCGACTACCCACCTTATCATGAGTAGTCTGCATGTTTATCAATAATTATTATAATTCCGAGATTAGCTACCAATGATAGGAATTTCACTTCCCCCATTTAATATAATTAATTAAATATAAATTAATTAGTTATAAGTATGGCATCAGCTCGCTGTACCTGTAATAATCTAGAATAAACTTAATACTAAAATATCTTTCGTAAAATATCAGCTATCTCAAAGTCAGATTTATCTTTCACCTTACTTACCACATTTCATCGGAGAATTATGCAACATTCACCCGTTCGATCCTTCAATAATCTGAACATGGTAAGATCACTTTGTTTCGGATCTAATAGAAATAACTAATCGCACTACCCAATTTAAATAATAAAACTATTTTATTTTTTTAATTGTTTATAACATTACATTATTGTTAAAATTTTAATACTACCTTTTTTAGGCAGACATTTAATTTTACTTTTATTTATAAATAAGAATAAAATTAAAACAGGTGTACTTGCTTTCGCTTAGGCTATAAACCTTGCTACTCCTATTAACTTGCTGACCCATTATGCAAAAGGTACGTTGTTATTTTATCTTTTTATCAGAATTAAATTTCAACTGCTTATAGAGTGACTATTTCAAAATTTCCTTCACAGTACTTATTTTTCACTATCGCTAGATTTATAATACTTAGCCTTAGAGGATGGTTCCCCTTTTTGTAGATTCCAGCAATTAAAAACCAGAATCTAAAAAATATTCCGACAAGTTAACTCTCATCGTACTTATAAAAAATATTTAAAGAGTTACAGGACTAATCTTTCTATTTTTGATAATATTAAATATTAAAATTCAATAATTAAATATAAAGATATACCTTCAATGGATACCAAAAAGAATAAACTTATAAACATTTATAAATTTAAATTTTTTATGTTACTCTTAAAAATTTTTAATTTTAAGAAATATTATATCTCTTTGTTTAAATTTTTAGGCTTATCCGATTTCACTCACCGTTACTTTCGGAGTCTCGGTTGATTTCTTTTACCTTTCCTTAATTCAATGATTTGGTTCAGGAAGTTTAAAATATAAAATACCTTTTTGGTTTAATAAATTAAAGGTAATTTAGAAGGTTTCCCTTAGGATTGAATTTTTTTAAGTTTTTTTGTTTCTTTTTAATTAATTTTTATCTTAAAATTTAAATTTGTTTTTAAAAGAAAACTATCTTTTTTTTAATTTATTATTTATTTTTATTACAAAAATGAAGAAAATTAGATCTTACAAAAATGTCTAAATAATTTAAACTTAAAATATTAACTTAAGTTTAAGTTAAATTTATTTTAACTACAAAAAGATAAATAAATTTAAACTAAAAAATTCTTTTTGGATTTTCCTCCTTTTTTATAAACCTGCTAGTGTTATCCGTAATAACCCTTTTAAATTATTTGGTGTTAAATTCCATATTATCACCGTTACTTTTAAAACATTTTTATTATATAAAATTAAATTAATAATTTACATGACAAAAAACAAAAATTGTCTTCGAGTAAAAGAAATAATAAATATTTGTTTTTTAAAAAAAAACACAAAAAAAGATAAAAATGATAAAAAAACACAAAATTTTATATGATTAACTTCGAAAAATAAATATAAAAAATATAAACTTTTCTTTTCGTTGTATATTAATTTCTCTTAAGTTAATTATTCATTTAATAGGTTTTATAAACTAAATAAATTAAATTAATCAGTTTAATACTATAGAGTTAAGGTATTACTTAAAATTAAATACTCTTCTAGATTAAAAATAAAATAAATAAAATAAAGATATTAAATTAAATTAAAAATTAGCAACAATTGACTTGGAAACTTACGGAGGCTCTAACTTTGGTTAAGGGTAACATCAAGTTTATGCTGCTGGTTTTTCATTTAAAGATCACACTGATTTATATTACATTGAACCAGGAGAGAGTAGTGAACAATTTATTAACAGATTTTTTTATAGTATTTTTATGAATAATGATTTAAACGGTTACACAATTTACGCTCACATTTTAGGATCCGATAAGATTTTATTCAATTTTCAATTTAAAATCATTAATATTAAATAAAGACATAAGTATTACGCCAATTTGAAAAGATAATGCCATTTTATCTTTAACTTTAAAACATCTTGATACTAAAATTACTATTTTAGATTCATTACAACTAATACCAGGTAGTTTAGATGATCTTTTAAAATCTTTTAACAGTAAATTTAAAAAAGGTCTTTTTCCTTATAAATTTGTAAATAAAAAAATTATTTTATAAGGGTAATAAACCCTCTAAAGAGTTTTACGTTAATATTTAAGATCAAGATTATTCTGAAATTCCTGAAAATAATTGGAATTTAAAAAAAGAGACATTAATTTATCTTAAATCTGATGTTGAAGGACTTTTAGATATACTTACTAAATTTAATAATAATATAGTAATAATATTCATGTAATTAATTAAAATTATTTCTATTCGGGTATATCATTATAGTGATATAAATTATTAGTTTTATTATTATAATTATTATATTTATTTCCAGTATACTCATTAAAAATTTAATTTACAATAAATTTATTTAATAATTAAATAAAAAATATTTTATTTATTAATTTAATTAAAAAATACTGCTCAAGGATAAAAATAAATATTAAAATTAATAAAAATTTTATTAATATGAAAATAAAAATGTAAAATTATTTTCCAATTAGTATTTAATTTGACTCCGCATTTATTAATGATTATAAAAACAAATTAGTTATACTTCGAAGAATGATTAAACATATTGCCTTTAGAATAATAAAATATAGATTAAAATCTGTTTTACTTCCTAAGATAAGTTCTAGTTTATATAAAAAAATATTTACTTATAGTTATAAGTTTTTTATTTATTTAAAACCATCCCAAATTTGAAATATAGTCTTAGCATTATTAAATAAAACCGAATTTAAAAAACTTATAAGTATCCCTTCTATTTTCGTGTTGTTCAGCTCAATCTTTTCTGAATCCTCTGATTCTCAAATAAACTCAAATGTTTTACAGGCTAAATTAGAAGAAAATAAATTAACAGACACTGACAATAATTGAGAAAAATTTTTCTTTATTATAATTATATTTGCTCTAATTAGAAGATTTACTGTAACTTTATTTAAATTCTTATGGATTCCATTTAAAATTGCTTTAATTTATTATGTCTTGAAGTATTTCGGTTATGATTTTTCAAGTATTTTCAACACGTTAAATAATTTAAGCTTAGGTATAATTGATTGATTTCATGATAAAATAACTGATTTTTTAGAAATGTTTAACAAAAATTATAAAAAGAATTAAATATTTAATAATTAATGCTATTGGTTGAATATTTTCTTTTAGATAAATTAAGTAAATATACTTTTAGATTGATTTTTAATACTTTTATTATCCAGCTTAAAGTATTACCAGTGCGAGAAGTGTTTAAATTTTTTGCAGATTTACTTAAAATTAATTTAACTGACAACTCAATATTAGGTAAAATAACTTTCCCTTTAGGATTAAATTGGAGAAACTTATGTGACACAAAAGCTAAGAGATTTTACTTACTGACAGTTACTTCTTCACTATTAATTTACAGAGGGTTTATTGGTTTAAAATTTTATTTTTGTTACCTTTTAAATTAGGAATATTTTCTTTCCTGTATTCGGTCTTTGGTTTTTACGTTAGTTTATTTTAAATTTATTTAATATTTTTTATTTGAATATTCCTCAATGAGTATATGTAAAATATATGTTACTTTATATTAATTGGTTGAATTGATGACAAAATATTGCAGAGATTAAAAGTCTAAATACTAAACAAATACCTTTCAGTTAATCTAAGGAAAATCTTATTAAACCTAATAATAATGAACCTGATAATAATTTTATTGTAAGTAAAACTAAGCTTTACCTTCAATAAAATCCATGGTAATATACCCTTGTTATGTAGAAACTATAATATATTTAATTTCTTTTAATATAATTCTTTCCCAATATAATAATTATATTTATTAATAATCTTATTTCTTTTTATAATTATTATCGGGCCCCAGTATAATAACTGTTTATTTAAATTTAGGTGTGTATAGGGTTGATATGCTAATAAAATATACTACTTTTAATCAAATAATAAAATATTTTTATTAAAGGGTTACCCTTATATCAAATAAAATAAGTAGAAGAAGTAGAAGAAGAAGAAAAAAGTTTTAAATTTTATATACTATAATAATATAATATATATTAAATATAATTACCTCCTTTCTTCCTTTAAGAATCAACAAAGAAATATTTAAATTATTAAATTTAAAAAGATTGAGATTGAGTGCTATAACAAAAAGAGATTGAAAATTGAGAAAAGGGTTATTCTTGAAATTTATTTATTTAAACTTTATTATTAAGTAATTTTTTAACATTAAATTACCGTCCTTGAATGCCTTAACCGAGACCAGAGAGATAAATAAGAAAGAAAACACTCCAATAAAATTTAAAGGAATTATAAACGAATATTTCTTTTAAGGTTAATTGCAATGCAGCAAAAATAAAACAAAAATTACATTTCTTAAAAAAATACACCAAAGTAAATGTTTTTATTTAATAATAATAATAATAAAGATAAGAGAAAAGTTTTTAAGATTTAGAATTTAAATTATTAATCAAAGTAGTGAATATTGAAACCATTAAAAAAGTGGAAGCTATTTAATAATTATTGGCTATCAACTCATTGAAAGAAGTCTGAAACAGAAACTCCTTCAATAACCACAGGCATAAATCCGTGGTAAACTCCGCACAATTCCGAACATTGACCATAAAATACACCTTCTCTTTCAATAAGAGCCGAGACCTGATTTAATCTACCTGGTGTACAATCAACTTTAATACCCAGAGAAGGGACACCAAAATTATGGATAACATCAGCACCTGTTACAATATATCTAACATGAGTATCAACAGGCACAACCAATCTTTGATCAACATCAAGCAATCTAAGTTGACCTATTTCTAAATCTGATTCAGGTATCATATAACTATCGAACTCTATAGCTTCACCGCTCTCAGTTAACATATCTGAATATTCATAAGATCAATACCATTGGTGCGAAAATATTTATTTTATTTATTTATTAATTTAATAAATAGCAAATAAGTATAATAATTATACTAGCTTTGCAAATATTATGACTGTACATTAAGCAATAAAATATATTCTTTTATCACCCACTTTTGGACCAGTCTATTGCAATATTAAAATATTGACAGTCTTTTATTATAATTATTAAATAATTTAACTGTTATCAAAAGTGTTGCTATGTTATTATTATATTATTAACATAACTACTAGATTAATAAATTAATTTTTAGTAACCATTTTTAATATTATATTATAAACCTAATTTATAATGCATAGATGAATGTAAATGTGGTAAAATTAAATCTTTTAATGTATTAATAGAATTACTTTTATATAAATAGAATATTTATTTTCTATTGATATTTTTTGAATAGTACAATTTAATTTAAATTTATTTTCTAAAATATTAACAAGAAATTTAATTTCAGATAAAGTATAATTATTAGTAGCTATTCTAACACCATGCCCTGTTCAACCACCATCATCACTGATTCAAATTGCTAATGTTAAAGGTGTCATAAACATTTCTATATTAGAAGGAACTACTTTAACACCATTAACATAAAAGAAATTGTATACTCAAATTAAACTAGTTAATGAAAAAGAATTAAATTCATAACCATAATAAGTATTGTCAATATTTTTAATATATCGTTTATATAATCTTGGTTCATTATCTGAGCAATAACCTCTAGATCAAACAAAATTATATAAATAAAATAAATATTCTTTATGAACAATACTTTGTTTAAATGAAAATCTAACAGTTTGACCATATATTTGTTGTCTTAATACAGCATAACCATCTCCTAATAAAGATCCAAATAAAACACATAATACATCAAAATTATGAGGTCCTATTCTTTCAATACTTTTTAAAAGGTTTTTTTGAACTAGGATTAGACCCAAATAATCTAATATTTTTATGGTTTCATCCTTGTATTTTAGTTTTGATAAATATAAAAAGACTACAATATTATATATGAGTTTCATGCTCTAATAAAGTAATAAATTGATATAATAAATTAAATATTACTAATATAATATTATCTAGTTTCAGGCCACCAACTAATTTTAAAATTTGACCTGTTACTTTAACAGTTAAAGCAGGGTCAATAACTTCATCTAAAGTATATAGTAATTTAAATGATGGGAAAGCGATAACAATAAGAACTAAAGCAGGACTAATAGTTCATATTAATTCTATTAATGTACCGTGATTTAAGTATTTATAGACTAATGTTGATTTATTAGAACTAAAATAACTTGCCAATGACATTAAAACTCAGAATACTGAAACTAGTATCCAGATTAAATAAAACATGATTGAATCATGTAAAGTAACTATACCTTCAAAACCGGGGCTTGCCCCATCTTGAAAACCTATTTGCCAAGGTGTAGGAGCATCTAATTGTAAAATATTATTTGAAAATCCTAGGAATAGTTCTAAGAAAACTGAACTAAATATAATTAAAAACATTTATTTAATCAGTAAATTATAGTACGCTATTTTAAGCGATAATTGATTTTTTATTTTATTTAAATATTTAATTAATTAAACTTACTATTTTTAAGTTTATAAAATTTTAATTTATCTGGCTTATGCTTTTTTTTAAATAACTTCTTTTGGCTTTATCCACTTTATTCATCCTAAAAAAAGAACAGAGCCTGCTTGCTTTAATTTAAACCAGTAGGCTGGGGAACCAGAAAAGAAAAAGAAGAAAATAATAAGCTAATAAGAATCTTGAAAGCTAGTATATTATATTTAAATAAATACACATCAAACCTAAAATAAAACTTAAATTTTTTGTGCTATAATAAAATGGGTTATTCTTGAAATTAAATAAAATAAACGTATATTCCTATTATTTCCACCTATCTACTAATATATTGTGTAAATTAAAATAAATTTTGTTATTTATTCTTTCTTCCTATTTGTTATTTAATCGTGCTTAAATTTTAGGAAAGGATCAACCAGATTATGTAGAAAATAAAAGTTGAGAAAAAAGGTAGTGGAATAATTGTTATTTTGTTAAAGAATCATATAAACAAGATTTATTAATAGACTCTAACTTTTGTTTTAATTTAAATTTAGTAAATTTAAAATTTTTAACTTAATAGTTAATCTGTTGCATAGAACTATCATAAAAAATAGAAGTATATTTTATAGGTGTAAGGTCAAAAGCAAATAAAATACAAGGAACTAATACAATAAAAGCCATTGTAATTGGTAGTAAATTAACCCAACAAAATGTAATAAGATGGTCGAACCGGATACGAGGCAAAGTTGCCCTAAATCATACAAATAAAAAACAAAAAATACAACATTTTAAACCTAATATAATAGACTGTAAATTAATGATAGAATTATTAATAAATAATTCTGAACAAGTATAACCTCCTAAAAATAATATAGGCGTTATAGTACTAAATAATACTATTGAGCTATACTCACTTAAAAAAAAGAAAACAAAAATTATGGAAGAATGCTCAACAAAGAAACCAGCAACTAATTCTGATTCTGCTTCTTGTAAATCAAAAGGCACTCTAGAAGTTTCAGCTAAAATAGAAATAAAAAAAAGCATAAAAATAGGTGCTAAAGGTACTATAAATCATATTGATTGTTGACTTTCTATTATGCTAGTATAATTAAAAGATCCTGTTAACATAATTACTATTATTACAGCTGAACTTAAGATAAGTTCATAAGATATCATGGCAGCAGTAGATCTTAAAGAACCTAAAAAAGCATATTTAGAGTTGGCACTTCATCCGGCAAATAAAATACCGTAAATTCCTAAAGAAGATAAAGTTAAAGTGTAAAGTACACCCATTGAAAAATCTGATAGAGCTAAACCTTCACCAAATGGAATAACCGCCCACCAATAAAAAATATTTTTTATTTATTAAAAAATTTAAGGAAATAATCTAATTTTTAGAATTTCTTAGTTTATATAACATACTAGCTTCAAAGTAAGGTTTAACAGCTAGATTTAAATCTGGTATTGAAGATTTATTTATTCTAATCTTATACTGATCCTTAGTTTTATTAATTAATTCCACAAGATAATTTAAATTTATCACTTAAAATTTTAATTAATGTTTTCACTGCAGTTTTAGATTAAGAATCAGTACATAATTTCATATTACTTTTTTAAAATTGAAGAATTCGTCTTCTTGGATCCAATGAGCTGATGAAACATAAGTTAATTGTTCATAAGTATTCTTTGGTATAATTTTTATATTTTTATATTTTTATTATTTTTATTAATATCAAAATCATCGAAAACCCAATTAAATAAAGGAAGTTTTAAAAGTAAAAACCCATATATCAGTTCTAGTTGAAACATTGTTTTTTTCAAGATAAGAATTTAAATTATGTTCTAACTCTAATTTACTTTTAGATTTAATTAATTATTTGGGTGGAGTATTTACATATTCCTTAAGTATGTCATACAAATAAAAATGTAGTCTTTAATTTTATATGACATATAAAATCGAATTCTGGTTTCCCTCTTTCACTAGTTTTTTAAGCCGAAAAATCACCAAGCATGCAACCAAATATTATTTATTTTTGGAATTGTTATAATTCAGGTACTTGTGGAGGTTGTTTTCCTCTTTTAATTTTATAATTTAAATTAAAACCTGAAGTATGAAAATTTAACAAAAAATCTATATTGTTAAAAAGTAAATATTAAATATAGCTAAAGAAAACACTGCAAATTTAAGTATAATCTGAATAAAATTAAAACTAAGATAAGCCTAAAAAATAAATATTCTTTTAAAAATTAATAACATCAAAAAATCGGACTATATCTTAAATATTTTTTTATTTTTAAATTTTACTTAATACTAAAATATATTAAGTAATTTAAATATAATTTAATCTCGTATAGTCTCTTAGGAAAATTAAAATTTTTATTTAAATTCCCTGCTTATTAAAAAAAAATAATTTTTGTTTAAGCAAATAGAGAAATTTTAATATTAGGCCAGGCTTTTAATTTTCAAACCTAATAAACTAAAAAATAAAGTTATAACAGGAGCCAAATAAAAAAGAACTTTATTTGATTGTGAAGGTATAACAGGTTCTTTTATAATTAATTTTAAGGCATCACTAAAAGGTTGGAGCACACCATAATAACCTACAGTATTAGGACCGACCCTTCTTTGAAAACTAGCCAAGGCTTTCCTTTCAATTATAGTCATGAATGCAACTGCTAATAAAACCGGAACTATAACTACTAAAACTTCCAATAACAAATATAAAATCTTTAACATGTTTATTATTATATATTTAAATTTTCTTTCTTAAAAGAATTAGAAAGCCTTTATAATTTAAGTTTTTATTTTTTATTAAAATTATTTTATATTTTTGTTTTAATTACCAATAAAAAATAAATTATATTTGTTCAAATAAAATCTCTCTTTCTTTTAAATTTTAAGAATAAATAATAAATAATAAATAATAAAGAATAAATAATAAATAATAAATAATAAATAATAAATAATAAATAATAAATAATAAATAATAAATAATAAATATAAATAAATTATTTCAATTTGAACTGGATTAAAAGTAAAAGCTCTTTAAAAAAGTTAAGTGTGTGGAGTATACCAAACAAACAAAAATTTTTATCATTTCGTTAAATGATAAATTTCAAATATTTTATATTACTAATGTTATTATAACATATTTAAATTAAGATTTTTATTGCTAATTTTTATTTGCTTGCTTAAAAAATAAAATAAATAAGCAACTAAATTAAATTTTTCTACTATAGCACTCAATCTTTTTATTTTATTTAAAGATTTAAACAAATACCCACTAACCCGCCCTTAATAATATTAAAATTTTATAAAACTTTAAAGATAAATAAATTTTATTTTTGTAATGCCTTAAAAAGGGTTAATCTGGATTAAAAATTGTTTTTTATTTAAGCAAATTTTAATTTCTTAAAATATAAACTTTATAAGTATAACTAGCTCTTTGTTTAATTTTAAATATTTTTTTTATGTTAACTATATCACTTTATATGATAAAGAGTAAATAACTCCAAAAACTAATAACATTTCTAATTTTATAAATAACTAAGAAGACTTTTCTTTCTCATAAAATAAATTTAATTAATTTTTATCTTGGAAATTTTTTGTCAATATCATACTGTAAATTTAAATAATTACTTTATAAATAAAATATTATATTCATAGTACCTAATAAAATTATAATATGTAAATTTAAATTAGAAGAAACATAACCTAAAAAATAAAAAGGATAAGAATTTCCATCTAAATTTATATTTAAATAACTTAATATTATATTAAAATAAAGAAGAATTTTTATTATTTAGTTTATTTTTATTTAATAAACTAGGCACTTTATTTATTTTCAGTACTAGAAAATTTATTAATAAGAAGAACTATCACAGCTACCATACTAAGTAACAATACTATGCTTAAAATTATCAAAGGTATTGCAAAACTAGTAAATAAACTAATTCCTAAACTTTCAATCTGTAATACATTTGTTAATAAACTTTCTGTATTTACAGTATTATTTTGTAAGAACATATTATCAATTGAAAATTTATTAAAATCACCTAATATAAAATTTAAATTTATTAAAGTTTCTAAAGCTGTAGAATAAATTTTAAAATTATTAAAAGGTAAAACAGAAAATATTCCATAAGCAAACAATCCAAATATAGATAAGATTAAAGGTAGACTTTGTGTATATTTAGTTCCAGTTTCTAAAATATCTAATAAATCAATATTCAGTAACATAATTACAAATAAGAACAATACTGTAATAGCTCCAATATATACAATTATATAACTTATTCCTATAAAGTTTAAGCCTACAAATATTAAATAAATAGCAGCACTTAAGAATACTCCTATTAAGTATATTATAGCTATAACAGGATTAGTTGAAGTTATAACAGTTAAGCAAGCGAAAATAGAGAAAACAATTAAAAAATCTAAAAAAAAATTAATAATATTCATAATAATTAAGAAAAAGGGTAAAATTTTTCCAATTCCTGAACGTTTTCAATTTTTAAGAGAGAGAAAATGAAAAGAAAAAGGGTAAAATTTGTTTTGATAAAATTATCGTAAAAAAATTTTTTTTAAATTTTCTTCTTTGCTATATATTTATTATTTTTGTTTTTATTATTTTTGTTTTTATTTTAAAATTTGTTTAAACTAATAAAAGGTGGAGGCTGGCTATCCTTTTATTATAATTAAATTATTATTAAGAAAATAAAATTAAAATTTCCTGAAGCCTAGCCAAAGGAAAATATCTTATTTCCATTCTTTTATTAAAATTTTTCTTTTCCTAAAATACAAGAACAGTTTTTCTAAAAACCTAAAAAAGGGATGGATTCGCCAGATTGGCTTGAAGTATTAATTTAATCTGTCTTGTGTTCAATTAAAAATTTTAATTCTTCAAACCTTATTATTAATAAAAAAAGGATGATTTAAACATATGCATTATTATTAAAAAAAAAGAATAAAATTTTATCAAAAGTACATAAGGCTGTACTCTTTGTTATTTAATTTTATTTATTATTAAGAACAATAAATAGAATTTAAGTTTATTTTTTTTTATTATACAAACTAAATTAAGTTAGTTAGGTTAATTAAAATTATAAATTACTAATTATTAATAGTATTAATAGTATTAATAATTAAAAAATAACTGAGAATTTTATCAAAATATAAAGTTCACTAAATTAATTATAACTATCCTTGTATTATTGGTTGATGTTTATTTTCCTTATTTAATAAAATTTAATCCAAAAAGTTAATTGTTCTTTATTCCTATTTATCATATTATTTTTAAATTTGTACTTTTTTAATAATGATTGTACTGGTTATTTGATCTTCCTTATCTTAATTAATAATTCTATTATTCTCATATTTTGTTTAGGTAATTATAGTATCAAAAAAAGGATCAATATCAAGCTGCAGTGGTAGGGAAAAATATACTACTTTTTTTTAAGTTTTAATTAAATTTTAATTAAATTTAATACAAAGACAAAAGTAAATTATACAGAACTTATTAGTCAGTTTAATTTTTAATAAATTGACAAAAAATTTTTTTAGTTTGAAAATTAAAATTTTTATTTAATATATATTTTAATTTAGATATTTTAGGTTGTGTTTTAGATTATAAATTTAAGAAGAAGAAGAAGAAGAAGAAGAAGAAGAAGAAGAAGAAGAAGAAGAAGAAGAATAAGAATAAGAATAAGAATAAGATAAAAAGATTGAGATTGAGTGCTATAGCAGAAAGAGAAAGAGAAAGAGAAAGAGAAAGAGAATAAACAAAAGATTGAGTGCTATAGCAGAGGATTAAGACCTAAGGGACTTGAACCCTTATCTAACCCATTATGAGCGAGGTGCATTAGCCAATTATGCTAAAGTCTTTTTTCAAATTTTATTTTATTAATAAAGTAAATATCTTATGTTTACTTTATTTTAGCATAAAATAATTTTTAATTTATTAAAAATTTATTATTAATTTATTATAAAATTAGTATTAATTTAATATAAAATTTAAAGATCTTCTTAACTTTTAAGTTAAATTTTAATTACACTTTTAATTTTAATAACTTTTTTACTATAAAAAACACTTTTATTTTTATTTAATAAAATAAAATCAATTTAATGCCAGGAAAAATTTTAAATTAAAAACCAAATTACTAATTAAAAAAAGTCTTAGAATAAAAATAATTTTATTTTAATCTATGTTATTTATATTCAATTACTATTACGTTAAATTATTAAATTATAAAAAAATTTTTATTAAAAATAAATCTGTACCATTAGCGTATACTTATAATTTAATTATAAATTTAAGAAGAATAAGAAGAAGAAGAAGAAGAAGAAGAATAAGAAGAAGAATAAGAAGAAGAAGAAGAAGAAGAAGAAGAAGAAGAAGAAGAAGAAGAAGAAGAAGAAAGGGATAAAAAAACTTTTTGTAATTTTAATATTGTAAAATCTTTAATATGATAAAATTTTTAATAGAGTAAAATTTAAATATTTTAATTTTATTAAAATATTAAAAAGAAAAGACAAATTACTTATAGCCTTAAATAAATAAAAATTAAATTTTTACTTTGATAATTTGTTTATTTTGAGGTAGAGTAGCTGTCCTGGCTTATTATATAAAATTTCCTATTATTAAAGCCTTATTAAAAAGATTGAAAATTAAATTTAGAAAAAAAAAGATTAATTGCAATAGCTACCGAACAAAAATTAAATAAAAACCCATATTTTTATATTTATTTACTTTTTATCTTACATGTTTCTCTTTGTTTATTTATAGTTTAAATTAATTAAATATAAAATTTTAATTTCATTCTCATTCTCATTCTCATTCTCATTCTCATTCTCATTCTCATTCTCATTCTCATTCTCATTCTCATTCTCATTCTCATTCTCATTCTCATTCTCATTCTCATTCTCATTCTCATTCTCATTCTCATTCTCATTCTTTTTAAAATTTAAAGAATTATTCAAGTATTTAAAATTTTATTTCAAGAACTAGGTGATTCGAACACCTACTGATGATTTTGGAGATCATTATACTAACCGTTATACGAAGTTCTTTTGTTAGATAAAGAAGTACAAATTAGGGTATGTAAAGATGTAAATTTTATTATTAGTAAAGGTAGAGTTATAAAAATTTAATTTTATTTATTACTATTCTCGTACTTAAAAAAAAGTTTTTAATGTGCAAATAAAATAAAATAAAATAAGAATTAACTTCCTTTTTTTAGGAGGAGAAGGTAGAGGAAAATTGTTATCAATATTTTTATCAAATTTTTGATTGTTAATTTTTATCAATCTTTTTATTTTTTTATTTTAATTATTTTATTTATATTTTTTATTTTTAAGAATTATGAATAGAAAAACTTATTGATTATTTTTTATTTTTATTATTTAGGATTTTTAATTATAAAATTTTAATTTTTTTTATTTTAAATTTTGTTTAAAATTTAATTTATATTTTATATAATAGATATTTATTCTGTTATAATTCTATTATTATTCTTTTTTTTATTAATAAATATATTAGTTTTTTAGTTTTAATTATTAGTTTAATTAATTAATTTTTAGTTTTAGTTTTGGATAAATGATTAATATTTTTAAATATTTTTAAATCTTTTTAAAGGAATTAGAAATTAAAAAGAATAAGATTGAGAATACCTTTGATAAAAAAAATAATAAAATTAGGCAAATTTTATTAAAATGCAAATGCGACTTTTACAAAGGGTAAAATCAGAGAATCGAACTCTGAACCTAGTTGCCACAAAACTTTATTTTACCATTAAACTAATTCTACCTCTTTTAGAAAATAGTTTTAATATTTGTTCATATACATTTATTAAAAATATACTCATTAAAATTAAATTAGGTCATATGTAGGTGATTCAATAAGATTAAATTTAGGTAAATTTTCTAATAATTAAACAAATTTTAATTACATTTATTTTGAGAACTATTGTATTTTCATTTGGTTCTTTATTAAAAGATCTTAAATTACTAAAGATTTTTCTTTTTCTAATTTTTTTTAATATCAAGATTTAGATGATTATCACTTGCAAACTAAAATATAGTTTAAAAATATTTCAACTAGAATTATTCATTGAGCTTGTTTTAGATATAAATTAATAAAATTTACCGTTCCATCTGTTATTCCAGATCTCAAGGATTAATTGTATTACGATCACTGTTATAATTATTTACCTAATTAATTTTTCTTGTTTCATTTAGCAACAATCAAATTCTTGTATAAATTAGGTTTAAATTTCTTGGTTATTAATTTGGTTTAGTGTTTATATCAAGATAAAGTGTTATCTTATAAAAAAAATAGTATCCTTGATATATGATTATATTAATAATAAAAAAGATTTCTTGTCAAGCTTTTGAACCTGGAGTTGTAGGAAAGATAAATATTATTATTAATATTATTATAAAATAGAGGAAAGATCATTAATATCATAAATATTACTTTGAATCATTAATATTTATTTTTATAAAACAAAATATATAAATTTATAATATTTAAATTATAAATTGAGAAAAATATTAGTAAGAGAGTATGACACATTAGAAAATGAAAATAATAAATTTTTAAAAATTTATAAATATATTTAATTTTCAAAAGGATTAATATATTAAAATATATGTCTCAACTTTTAGTTTTATTAAAAAATTGAGATTGATATTGAGATTTGGAAAATGAATACATTTTCTATTTTTTAAATTAATTTATTTCTCTCTCTAATTATCTAATAAAATGAAAAATTTTCTTCTTCTTTTAATTTATTAATAAACTTAGGATATATTAAATTTTATAAAATTTAAATTTAAATATATCTCACTTTTTTAAGGATAAATAATATTATCATTAACTTACAACTTTTAAATAAAAAATAATGGGAAATAATTTTGATTAAATTTAATAAATGTAAAAGGAAAATGCTACTTAATAAAATTTAAAATTTTTATGTTGATCATTCATTCTTGAAGTAATAGTTTTTAATTTATCTATTCCTTCTTGAAATAAATGAACCTTTTTATTCATTATTTATATTAAATAATCTAATATAGTCTAATGCTTTAGCACCTGATAATTGAATTAAAGATAATTTTCTATTTTTTTTAGCATATCTAAAACTCGATATTATATAATGAGAAGCTTTATATCTATTTTCTTTTTTAACCCTTTTTGGAAGGAACTAGAATTTTTTTTAAACTATAATACTTTCATTATGTTGAGTGATAGAAATTAATACCTCAATTTAATTTAAATTTAAATTTAAATTTAGAGCTTTTATCTTTCAATAACGCTAAAGGAGAATGAACCCTATTTTTTATATCTTTGTTAAATCTAGGATTTAATTTAGAGATTGGTAATAATGTACTTACTAAAAAGTGTTCAATTTAAATATCTTTTCAAGTTATTTAAATTAAAGATTTATTTTACTTGAAGGCAGATCTATATTATTTACATTATAAATTAAATTTGATACATCATAATGCAGAGAATCTAGTATTATATTAGGGAAAACTCCTAATAAAATTGTAACTAGAAGTAACGGTAATAAAACTGCAAACTCTGATCTATCTAAGTCTCCTAATGTAAGTTTACTATTAAAACTTACAGTTTCAGATTTTAAATAAGGACTTAGCCCTAAAAAGGCTATTCTATTAAATAAGAAAATAGAATATATTGCAGAAAGTGTAATTGAAGTAGCACCAAAAACACCTAAAACTGGTGATTGTGTGAATAAGCCAGTTAAAGCTAAGAATTCACCTACGAAATTAAGGCTTAGTGGAGCTGAGGCATTAAATAGAATACAAAGAAAGAATATTATTGAAAACACTGGCATTTTAATAGTAAGCCCTCTATAATAATTTATAATTCTTGTATGGTATCTATTATAAAGTACACCACCTACAATTATAAATAGGGCAGGACTTATAAACCCGTGGGCTAAACTTAATAATATAGCACCTTCGATTCCCTGTACTGTATTAGAAAATAATCCTAATATCATAACAGCAACATGAGCAACAGAACTGTAAGCTACTAAAGCCTTAGTATCAACCTGTCTTATTGTTACAAGTGATGAGTAAATTAATGTAATTATTGCTAAAGATTGAATAATGTATACATTATTAGCCGTATAATCAGGAAAAAATCCTAATACAACTCGGATAAAACCGTATGTAGCAAATTTTAAAATTGTACCAGCCAAAAGGATTGAACCACCTAAAGGACTTTCAGCATGGGCTCTGAATAGTCATAAATGGAAAGGATAAATTGGACTTTTGACACAAAATGCAAGCATTGCGGCAAATCATAAGCAAGCTTGTGCTTCAACACTTAACTCAAATAAACTAAGCATTAAAAAATCTGTTGTTCCGAAATTGTATCCTATTCACAAAATAGAAAGTAAAAAAGGAAGAGAACCAGCTAAAGTATAAAGGAAAAGTAAAAATGAAGCTCTTATTCTAGCTCTACTTGCTCCTCATATACCTACTACCATAAATAAAGGTATTAAAACACTTTCAAAATAAATATAAAATAATAATAAATCTGTTACCAGAAAGAAAGAAATCTGAAGAGTCTCTAATAATAAAAAAGAAAATACAAAATACTTTCTTTTAATTGTAATATCTTTTCAATTAGATAATAGACAAATAGGTGTAATAAAAGCGGTAAGTAGAATATAATATAAAGAAATACTATCTATATTTTCTAATTCATTTATTGAAGAAGAATTAAGTATTCCAAATTGTATAATATTATCACTGTTAGAATAAATATTTACTAAATTTGACAAACTTTCTAATTCATTAGAAAAATTAGGCAAAATTAAAGAACTTTTACCTAAAATATAAATAGTTAAAAATAAAACAATTAATGATGTACTTAATCCTATTTGTTTAATAATTGAATTATTTTTTTGTTGAATATTAATAGAAGCAAAACTTGCTTTATCAGAATTAATGAAAGCTTCTTCATTTATATTAATAAATAAAAAGGAACCAACCAAAGGTAAAATTGTAATTAAAGTTATCATTTGTTAAATTGTTTAAATATATACCTTTTTTTAAATTTTCTTTATTGGTCATTTGATATATAAAAATTAATATTAAAATTAAAATTATAAACTTAAAATAAAATTAAGAATAAAAAATATGGGCTATAGCCCTAAAAAAAATAAATAAAAGGTTTTTATAATTAAAATAAAACATTAAATCAATGCTCCACCTTTTTATTAAATTCTGCTTCCCTATCTTTTTTATATTTATCTAAAGGGAAGAATAAAGATTTATTATTTTAATCACACAAGAATTTATTTATAATAACAAAAAGTAAAATATTTTAAAATTAAGTTTAACTTAATTAAAACTTAGATAAAAAGAAGTAAAATTTTTTTATCTAAAATATAAATTTTCTAATTTGTTATATGATAATCCCTCTATAATTTTAGACCATTGTTATTAATTTAAAAAATATAGACTAATGCTATTTATAAATTTAAACCTTTTTATAGTTAATTTACTTAAAACTATTTAAAAAAAGGGAATTGAAAAATATAAAATATTTTTGTGTAAACTAATCTAAATTTATTAGTTAAATTTTAATATATTCACACATACCTCTAAACTACTTATAATTAAATTATAATAAATTTTATTATAAACCTGTAAACCTGTAAAACTTATAATTTAGTTTAAATCAACTAAATTTATCTTTAATCAAATATTTATAACCTATAACTCAATCTTGTCAAATAAATAAAATAAAATAAATAAATAAAAAGTATAACTAATTTTGAATTTAAATTAAAATTGATTTTAAGTCTATTTTAAGTTTAAAAATAGGTATCTATTTACTTTTTGTTTAATTTAAATATTTATTCTTTAAATTGCCTTAATTTACAAATAAAATATTTGTTATTCTTTTTTATTCTTACTATAGTATAAAATTTAAGATTATATTAATTTTGTATTATAGATTAAATAAAGTATTAAATACAAAAATATAATTAATATTAAGTATTAATTTTAATATAAACTTAAAATTAAATTTATTTTCTCTAAGTAAAGGTGTTAAAATTTAATTATGTAGTATTTAATACAAAATATAAGAAAATAAATAAGAAAGATATATTTATTTCCTATTTCTTTTAATAAATAGATAAATAGATAAATATTTATTATTCTTCTTTTATTTAAACTTAAATTAATTCTTAATTTAGCAAATATAAATTTTAGATAAAAAGATAGAGTGCTATAGCAGAAAAATAAATAAATAAAATTATAAAATAAAAATAAATATAATGCTATATTATTAAAAAATTTAACAATAAATAAATTATAAAAAAAATAAATAATTTATAATAAATATATATTAAATATATAATGCTATTTTATATAAATTTAAATTAATAATTATTAATTAATATTTAATAATTAGATTAAAATAAATTTAAATAAATTGAAATAAATCTTCCAAGATCTGGATTAAATACTGGTTTTAAAAGATTGAGATGGAGAAAATTTAAAATAATAATTTTTTTGCATGTAAACCTTCTAATTATTATAATGTTAAAATTTAAAAATCACATCCTACTTTTATAAAATGAATAAGGAACAATAATAAAAATTTTTATTTGTATTTGTAAGAATGTCAACATATTTAAAATAATTTTTAATATTTTAAGTTATAAGAATTTTTATGAAGATAAACATTTTAAATCAGAAAAATTTGAAATAATTTAAAAAACTTAAGCAAAATTTATTATTTTAAATTAAGAAAAAACTTAATTTTTTATATAGAATATTTAATTAAAAGTGTTATAATTGAAACTTTGTAATACTTAATTAAAAATTTAAATTTTAATAAGTTCTAAGTATATTTTTATACTAATTCATTTGTTTATTAGTTTAAATTTTTATTTTAATTGTTAATTAGACTCTGTTTGCACAGGTAAATCGTTAAAAGCGTGAAATGGGCTTGGAGTACCAATTACCCATTCTAAACTATTAGAATAATTTGATGTTTGTTTAAATTGATCTAAAGAAGTAAAGTAAGAAGGAACTTGCCAAGGATTACTATTAACTTTTTTACCATTTGCAAATAGATTATAAACAATATAAACAAATAACCCAGTAGCTACTACTGAAACAATTGAACCGAAACTAGATATTGTATTTCATCCAGCAAATGAATCTGGGTAATCAGGAATTCTTCTAGGCATCAATTTTGTTATTCTTAAGTTAAAAACTTAAACTCTTAATCTTACGATTAAGTTCAGACTATGTTATTCAATAATAAATTGATTATTGATAAGGCGCTTCTATTATTAAATTGTTATTGTTATTGTTATTGTTATTGTTATTGTTATTGTTATAATAGTTATAGGATTATTGTTAGTACTACTCACCTAATTAGTCGTTGAACGTTCATAAAACTTTAATTGTACTATTTTATGCTTCGCTGCAAATTGACCTTTAATAAAGGTTGTTTTTGCAATTCACCTTATTTTCTATTAAATCTATAGATTTAAAGAGGCACTAATTATTATTATTATTTATGTAATTTTATTCTAGAATAAAATTTTCCTTTATAAGGTATACCTAATTTTAAGTATTTAGACAAAGTATCTCTCCCTATTTTGAAAATTTTAACGCATTCAACAGTAGGATATGATCCTATATAAGTCATAACTTCAGAATTGTAAACATAAACTGGTTTATTAATTTTACTTAAAGTAATTGTTATTTTTTTATTCCCAAAGTTAGGAATAAATTTACCTGTTTTATCTTTTTTTGCATATGTAAAAATTAAGAAGAAAAGATTTTTCCTTGCATAGGATTTAAAGAACCTGATCTACTTAAACCAAATTCAGCTTTATGTTTAAAACCTAAAGTAGAACCAGCCGTAGGAGAATTATTAAAAATAGAATTAGGAAAGTTTTTAAATATAATGTCTAAATAATATTGTTCTCTAGATAACATGAAGTCTTTTGTAACAGAACCTGTTTTACCTAAATCTTCAAGAATTATTAACATAAAATTATTATGGTTATATTTAATTAAACTTTTGTAAATAGGAAAATTTCTTTTTAAAACACTAGCTGTTCAATAAGACAACAATCTATTTGAACCATTTCATGCACTCCCCACATAAAATTTCCCATTAATTAAATTAACTCATTGATAAATAACAGTTCTATTTTTATTTTCTATTCCTATTCTATTTCTATCTAGTTTAGGTTTATAAATTCTAACTGGTTTAGTTAAGAAATTAGGTGAAATATGAGGTCCAAATATTATTGGTATCATATTTAAAGTTAAGAAAATATTTGTTGAATAGACAAAATAATTTGAGTCTACATTAAAAATAAATAATAATAATAATATAATTACACCAGCTAATCCTAAAAAATGTTGAGGGAAGAATGTAATATTAACCCCAATAAACATACTTCAGAAGTGTATTTTACCTAAAAGATCATTATATGTTTTTCCAATGATTTTTGGAGCTCAGTAGTAGAAACCACCAAATAGTGCAAATACAGCTCCCATTGATAAAACATAATGGAAATGGGCTACAACGTAATAAGTCTTTGTAAAATGTTTTCATACTGCTTAGGTTACCCTAAGGATCGGACTATAACTTATCTACTCTTTTAACTAAATAAAATTTCGATTGCCACGTTTAGTCTCTACAGATCCTACTCATTATTTTATTAAAATAAATATTAAATAAAAATAAATTTGGTTTCCACGGTATTATCTTTATTTATTTTAAGTTTAATTGCGTCATAAACTAATAAAGACTTCACCGTTAGCATATAAATATATACCGAAAAAAATAGGTATGAGTTTTTTTCATGGTGGCAAGACCACATGACACTTATTTTAATTTAAATTTAGTACTGAATTTTTTTAATGATTCTGCTTTTTCTCCCAGCAGAGGATAATTATTAAAGTGATTTATAATTATTTTTAATGTTTCTTTTCTATATATTTCTATTGAATAAAAATTACGACTTGGATTTCTGATCTCATTTTTAGCTTCAAAAAATTGCTTAATTGCATTTATTAAATAAATGTCATCATTTTGGCCTATAGAAAAAGAATCATTGTTATTTTTTCTAATTGAAAAACAACCTTCAGATTCAATGAAACCTGACAGTCATGCTTTAAAATAATAAGGAATTCCAGTTTTTAAAGGATTTGAACTTATAATATAATCTTGTTTATTATATTTTTTATTTCTAGAAGACAAATAACTATTTATTGAATTTTCTAATAAACATTTTTTTAAAAATTCAAGTTGGCATATTTTTTTTGAAGTTAGAAGAGGGTAGGAATCAAAAAGTTTTATTATTTCTTGAATAATTTCTTTTTTATTTACAACTCAGATAACATCTTTATCTCTTCCTGTTATTCTTACACTACCTCCAATTATTGTAGCAATTTTTACTAACATATTGTAGTTTGATTTTAAATTAGATAACTTAATTACAAGTCTAAATTGCAATGACTGTTTTCGTCAATGGTTCACTTGTATACTTCCGTCTCCATCCATCAAACCTACTCAAAACATTTTCAAATATTCTTTACTAATTATTTCATTATCATTTTTTTCAGTATTCAAAGATGTTGCCAAATTTAACATATTTATTGTAAAATTTAACTCAGTATCATGGAATGCAATATCCATTGATGCATTAGCCAATACAACTCCAGTTAACCCTCCAATGGTGAATAAGGCAATGAATCCTAATACATACAACATAGGAGTTGTATATCTTAATGATCCACCATAAGCTGTAGCTAGCCAGCTAAATATTTTAATTCCTGTTGGAACAGCAATTACCATTGTTGCTGCAGTGAAGTATGCTCTAGTATCAACCAGTTTTTTATTTTCAATGCTCATTAATTTCTATGTTTAAATACTAACTTAAAATTTTGAACTGTGTGGAATTGACCACACCAGAATAATTTAAATAAAAATAATGTAAATTTGATACTTAAAATGAAACATGAAAATTTAAAGTGGACTTTTTCTTATTCTATTTATTTTTAGATTTTCTCGTAAAGTCTCTTAAGATTTATCTTGCAAATTATAATAAATAAACAATTTTTTAACATAACAAAATTTTTATGTAATTGCATACAGAGTTATTTTCTTGCAAACAGAAAAATAATACTTAATTTTATCTCTAAAATTAACGACGTCGAATTCATCAAAATTTAAAGTCCTAATTTATATTTCATAGAAGGATGCATATAATCCAAAACAAGAGATCTAAGATGTTCCATGCTAGAAACATGCACATAAATTCTTAATTTACTTTTATTACCTGGAGCTTTAGGAGTAGTAACTTTTAATTTAAATTTATCAACCAAATATTTAGATAGTCTAATTGTTTGTTCAGATTCAAATAAATCTGTACATAAATATAAACCTCCTGATGTAGCCTTAGCCCCATCTTGCATAATTCAATGTGCTAAACCTAAAGGTGTTAATAAAGATAAATCTTGTGGTACTACTTTAATTTTGTTGTAATAAAACAGATTATAAAATTCTGTAAAAATAGGTAAAGATTTAGTTAAAAAACTTAAACTTGTATTTTCCCTTTTAGTTCAAGGATTTAAATATTTATAAGTACGATAGGGAGATGAACAAAAATTTTCAAAAATAAAATAGAAATGTAAAAAATAATCTTGATATTTTTGAGATTGAATTAAACCAAATCTAGCATTGACACCTCGATCAGGTAATTCTAATTTAGCGTCACCGAATAAGGAACCAAAAATAATTTGTTTAATTTCTTCACCAGAATATTTTGTAAATTTTATTTTAGAACTGATAATTATTGGGAAATTATTTAAATAAAATAAAGAAACTAATACTATTTTTTAATAATCACCTAAAAATAAACTATAAATATAAACTAAATTATTAATTATTTAGAGCATCAAGACCAACAGCATACATATGGTGTGATCATACAATAAATCCTAAAATACCAATTGAGAACATAGCGTAGACCATACCTAGATACTTCTCATTAACTTAATATAAAAATTAATATAAAAATTAATATAAAAATTAATATAAAAATAATAATAAAATTAAAAAAGGTTAATCTTGAAATTTAAATAATAATACCTTAAAGATATTTGGTTTATAATTCTAAAACTTCTTATTTTTTAAAACTACTCATTTAAAACTTTTTTTTGATCTTAAATTACTCCTTTATAAATTTTGTTTAATATATCTAAAACTTCTCTCTCTTTTTGACCTACAGAGATATACATTTGAGAGGATTTTAAGTTAAAATATACGCTACCATCACTATCAAACATACCTGAAAATCAAGCATTATTATATTTAAAATATTTAGGTTCAATCAAAAGTATATTATATTTATCACATATTTTTTTAATTGGTTAAGTCATACAGGATTTCTTATTTCACCATTGATTCTATTTATTAAATTTAGTATTCCTTGTTTATTATTAATCCTATAATTAACCCAATTAACCCCTGATTTTTCTTCAACTTTCCCTCCAATTTTATTTGTGATTATTTATAAGCAAGCAATATCACGAGACTCCATTACTATTTCTAAACTAGGATAACCTTGTTTTTAAAGTTGTATACTTCCGTCTCCATCTATTAACCCTGCTAATCACTGATTAAATTGAGAATTATTGTTTAAATCTTCAGTGATATTATTATTATTTTGTAAAGAAAGATTAAAACGTTTTAAATTTTAAATTTTTTTATAATACTAAATTAAAATAATCTAAATACTATAATTTAAATTTTAATTAAATGTATATTTATATTTTATTTTTATATTTTAAAGTTAAATTTGGACCTTTTCATTATAAAATTGTTTATAGTTAACGTTAGGTCTCTGGAATAAATAAATAAATTTACTTTGAATTTGCAGTCAAAAGTTTTTTTTTAATTTTTTATTTATTTATTTGCTGGTATTAATTAAAATTTAAATTATTTTCCAGCATATAGTTAATCTTCTAAAATAAAAGGGCCATCAAGGTAAAAGATAACCAAAAATAGGCTTTCCAGAGAATGTTGAAATTATATGTGATACAATACCAAATCCAGGTATAATTAAAATATAAACTTCAGGGTGACCAAAAAATCAAAATAGATGTTGGTAAAGTACAGGATCACCACCTCCTGCAGGATCATAAAAACTAGTATTAAAGTTTCTATCACATAGTAACATAGTGATAGCACCGGCTAGAACAGGCAAGGCAAGTAATAATAAAATAGCCGTAACAAAGATTGCCCATGAAAATAAACTAATTTTATGTAGATTTAAACCACCAGCTCTCATATTTAAAACAGTACTAATAAAATTAATAGCACCCAATAAACTAGATACACCAGATAAGTGTAATGAGAAAATAGCTAAATCAACAGAACCACCAGAATGAGATTGGATTCCAGCTAATGGAGGGTAAACCGTCCATCCTGTACCAGCTCCTTGTTCAACTAAGGCACTTAATAATAATAATATTAATGAAGGTGGCAATAATCAAAATGAAATATTATTTAATCTTGGGAATGCCATATCAGGAGCTCCTACCATTACAGGAACTAAATAGTTACCAAATCCACCTACTAAAGCAGGCATAACCAAAAAGAAAATCATTAAAAATGCATGTGCTGTAATTATAACATTAAATAATTGGTGATCTCCTTGTAAGAATTGAACACCTGGTGCAGATAATTCAAGTCTTATAAGAACAGAGAAAGCAGTACCTAACATACCTGAAAATATGGCAAAAATTAGATAAAGTGTACCAATATCTTTCGCATTAGTAGAAAAAAGCCATCTACTCAATTTATAACTAATTTCTATTTTTATCTGTAATTTAACAAATAAAAATGTTACCTAAATATTAAAATTTTATTAATACGTTATCTCCTAACTAACTCCTTAAAATACCTCAAATAAAAATGACAAAGGGCTTACATATAAAATAAAAGTACATTTTATATTAAATTTTAATATATTTAATGCACTTTGTTTAATTTTAAAATTAAACAATATCTAATCTATATAATTTAATAATCTACAAATAATTAGAAAATTTTTTTAACTTTATTAATTTAAATTTAATATTTTCAATTATTAAATAGAATGAATTAATATTACTTTAAATTTATTAGTTTTTTATAACTAACAAGAACTAGATGATTCGAACACCTACTGATGATTTTGAAGATCATTATACTAACCCTTATACGAAGTTCTTTTGTATTACTTTAGATAATTTTTATTACCTTAAATACTGTGTTTTTTAGATAGAAAAATAAATAAAAGATTGCATAATAATTAATATTACATTTACATAACCTATATAATATGATTAAATTACTAATTAAAAATTAATTAAAACTTAACTTTATATTTTTATGCCCTGAGACTGAATCGAACAGACGCTCCCTATTACTTCACAATAGTGCTTTAACCAACTAAGCTACCAAGGCGATAAGTTTGTATATTTTATACAATAAAACTTATAAGTTAAGTTCTAACTAATTGTATTTTAGTTTTAATTTATTTAATATTTAATAATTAATAAAAAAAACTTTATTAAACTTATATTTTGGAATATTTTCAGGATTTTAAATAATAAACAATAAAATTAATAATTAAAAGTATATTTTTATACTATAATTAATACTTAATTTTCTTAATATTCATGTTTATAACTATAAAATATATTTAATATATTATTTAAATAGTTTTTCACTATAAATTTTTATTATTGTTCCTTTTTTTATGAACTAAATTTTTATCAAAGACTATTAAAAGAAATAATATAAAAATTTAAAATAAAATATTATATTAGTTCTCTTAATTTTAATTATCTATCTTAATAATAAAATTTAGTCTAAATTTATATTTATTAAGAAAGCATTTTACTTTTTATTAAATGAATACTTATAAAAATTTTATTTATATTATCGGATCCTAAGATTAATTTAATTAAAACATTTTTATTAAACTGCTTCAACTAATTTTTACTTTAAAATTTAATAATAATAAAAATATTAGTTTTAAAAAATCTAATCTTCTTTTAAATTATATTAAAATATTTTTTTATTTACCTAATTTTTTATATATTTAAAATATCAATTAACTGAATTTGATATTTATAAGTACATTACAGCTTTAGATTATATCACTGACTCATTAGGATGTAATAAGTTTACAATGACTGAAGGTATAACTTTAGATAAAAATAAGTATAATAACATCTTATTAGATTTATTTTTCGTAAATATACCTTTATAAATTATTAGCCTTTATCCTATATCAGTAATATTTGGTATTAAACAATTAAAATATGGTGAAATTCAAGATTTAACCAAATCAGACATTAAAAAATATAAATTAGATTCACCTTACCCTACTATGGAGTTTGATGGAGGTATTCCTTATGATATAGAATACTGAGATGATGAAGGTGATACTTATAGTCAATGGTTTAAAGAGTATCAAGATTATAAGCATGTATATAAAAATTATGGAGGTAACTCTTACACCTATTATATCTTTAAGCAAATAATAAAATTATTTTTAACCGAAGTATATTTGTACAAATTTAAAGGTCATATTTTTTCTTACAATGAATTAGTAAATTACTATAATAGCGAAATATATAATAACTCAGATCCTAAATCAATAAAACCAATAACTCAGTTAATAAATGAAAAAGAAATTATTAGAATAAAATATAGTTGCATTAAAGTAATGGAATCTTTTTACATTAATTATTCATCTTTATCTTCTTTAAAAATTTGTTTAATAGACACCAATAAACATAATAATTTCATGGAATCATATGATACTATAATAGTAAAACCATTGGGATCTTTTATTTATTCTGATCAAGTAATACAAAATAAAGCATTTTTAGAAAAATTAAAAGAAATTTCTCCTCAAGTTGATAAGGATTTTTCTGTAAATCAACCTAAAGGTAACAATAAAGTTTGATATGTTGTAGGTTTAGTTACATTTATTGTGGGTATAGGTTTTATTTTATGGTACTTTGATGTGTTTAGCTCAAATGGTTCAAGTTCAGGTTCAGGCTCTCTTCCTGCCAATACAAATACTCCTAACACACAAAATACTACAGAACAAATAACTATAGTTGATAATCAAAGGAGTTCAAGATCAAATTATGATCCCGTAGCAGACATGAATAGAAGATACAGTGAATTGACTTCTTCTAGTTCTCATCAAAATACTCCTACGAGATCGCCTATACAAGATATTCCTGCTACCTATAATAGATTTAATGTATTAGATCAATTAGATCAAACTAATCAAGATAGTCCAGGTTCTCCGACTGGCTCTACAGACTCTACTGAGACAATTAAACCCTACCGAGCCAAAGGAAAAGGTGTAATTAACAGAGCAAGAAAATAATATTTCCTAATAAAATAAAATAATTATTAAATTTAAATAAATAAATTTTATTTAATAATAAAACAAAATATTAATTTATTTAATAATATTGACTTTATATCTTTTGAAAATAGGTATAATAATTTTGGTTTCAATAACTCAAAAAATAATTTAAAATATAATAATATCAGAAAATATAGTACAAATATGGATAAAAATTTTAATGATCTTGAAACTGTTTTTACAACTGATAGTGAAGTAATTAGTCAAGAAAAAAGTTTAGCTCTAGATGAATTTAAAAAAATTCATAAAGGAGGTTATTTAGGTTATACTAATATTTATAGTTTTGGTGACATTTCAGAATTCTTTGACGCATACAGTTATTCTTTAATGGATAAATATCTAGAAGATTTAGGGTCTAAGATTATTGTCTACCTTAAAGAAAAACCTGAAAATATTACTTACTCTATTTTACCTGTTTTAAGATGAGAAAGTGGAGGAGGTAATAATAAAGTTATAACTATTTCAAACTCTATTAAGATTACTAGATTTACTTCAAATAAATTATTAGCTGAAATATTATTTAATAGTTTAAGAGAAGCTTGCTTAGTTTATGATCTTAATTGTAAACAAATAAATTTATATATAATGTCAAGACCTTGGTTAAACGCTAATGATTTTAATTTACCTTTAGATAACATTAATAAAATTCTAGATGATAATATTGAAAAGGAAATTTATTTTAAATATAAAAATAAGAAAAATATAGATAAGGCAAATTTACTTAATGATTATGAGTATAGAAATACTCCTATTAATAATTATGGTGATCTAATTGTGGATAAAAATAATAATTTAATAGGTTATAAATTAAATAAAAATAAATATGCTTCTATTAAAACTTATTACAATGAAAATAATTTATTGTGTAACAAAGTAGAAATTAAAGACTTTAGTGAAAAATTTTTAACGTTTACAGGAGACACTTTAAATTCTTGGGTCGATATTAGAACTGAATTTGGGTTTATAAGAGAACATAATAAAAAAAAATATTATTTTGATCTAAATAGTAAGCTTATTAATGTTGAAATTAATTATACTAATCCTCAATTTCCGATCTTTACTAAAGATATAGAACCAAATAATAAAATAGGGACTATTGATTTTGAAACTTACGGTACCGATATAGGTACAGGTAGACATCAGGTATTCGCTGGGAGTTGAGCTGTAAAAAATAAAACAAACTTATTTTATATTAACCCAAATGAAAGTAGTGATCAGTTAGTAAATAGATTGTTTTTAAGTATATTTAATAATAAAAGTTTAAATGGTTACACTTTCTACGTTCATAATCTAGGTAGATTTGATTCTATTTTCATTATTAAGTCTTTAGTATCACATAAACTTATTAGTATTTCACCTATTTGAAAAGATAATGCAATTTTATCTTTAACTATTAAATATTATGACATGAAAATAGTTTTATTGGACTCATTACAATTAATACCCGAGAGTTTAAGCAATATTTTAGACTCTTTTAAATGTAGTGTACAAAAAGGTAATTTCCCTTATTCTTTTGTTAATAAAAATAATTTGTATTATATTGGAGATAAACCAAATAAAGAACATTTTGAAAGTATTTCAGATCAGGAATATTTGGATATTCCAAAAGATAACTGGAGTTTAGAACAAGAAACTTTAATTTATTTAAAAGCTGATGTTGAAGGGTTATTAGAAGTTATGCTTAAATTTAATAATAATATTTTTTCTAACTATCAGTTAAATATAACTAAGTATAAAACTTTATCTAGTTTGGCTCTAGCTACTTACATATCAAATTATATTCCTAAGTCTTTAGTTCCTGAGTTAAAAATGATCAAAGGTGAACTTGAAAGGGAAATAAGATCCTCATATTTTGGAGGGAATGTTGATGTCTTTATTAATAAAATTAATAACGGCTTTTTATATGATATGAATTCGCAATACCCTAAAGCTATGTTATTAGATATGCCTATAGGTGAACCTGTACTTTCATTTGAAAAAGATTTAAATAAAATATTTGGTTTTATATACGGAGAAATATGTTGTCCTGATGAACAAATTTTACAGGTTCCTTTTATTCAATATAAAGATCCTTTTTTTAAAGTTAACAGCTGTCCTACTTCGAAGAGAGGTAAATTTAAAAGATTAATATTTAGTCAAGAAATTAAATATGCCTTAAAATATGGTTATACTATAAATATTGAATATTGTTATCAATTTAACAGAGGAAAAGATTTATTTAAAAATTATATTATAGATCATTATGAAATAAAAAAATCAGCCAGTGACCCAGTAGAAAGAGCAGTAGCCAAACTATTTTTAAATTCTTTATACGGACGATTAGGTATGAAAGAAATAGAAAACATTATGAAAATAATAAGTAAAAAAGATATAGAAGATTTGGATAAAAATACTAATATATCTGTACTCTCTGAATTAGATAATGGTAAATATCTTGTAAGGTACAGAGGCCAAATAAATGATAATATTAGAAAATTATATTCTAAAGATCCTTTATTAACAGGAAAAAATAAACAAAATAACAGTAAATACGAATTAAAAAAATCAGGAATAAATAAATCTAAGACTGTTCCTTCAGCTGTACATATAGCTGCAGCTATTACTTCTTATGCAAGGATTTTAATTAATGATTACAAAAATATTCCTGGAAATCCTTGCATAATGTCAGATACGGACTCCGCAGTTTTACCTTACCAGTTATCAAATAATTTAGTTGGGTATAACTTAGGCCAGATGAAACTGGTTCATAAAATTAAAAAAGGAATATTTATTAAAAAGAAACTTTACTGTATAGTGGATAACCTAGATAAAGAGTTTGTAGCAGCTAGTGGAATTGATTCTTCTAAGTTAAATTATAACTCATTTACAACATTATTAAAAGGGGAACCTGTAGAGATTGAGAGAACTAATTTTAATGTCGATTGAAAAACTTTAAATATTAATGTAGTCAATATTAAAATTATAATACAAGGATTAAAAGGAGAAATAAAGACAATATATAATACTCCTGATGTAAACTTTAAAGCAATCTCTTTCCCTGTAGAACCAATAGAAGTAAAAGAAAATAATAAAATAAATTTAAACCAAGTAGAAAAGGATAATGATTTATTTTTATTATTTTCAAATACAGAAGTTATTATTTTCTTCTTATTACTTTTTTTATTTATTATTTTATTTATTATTTATTTAATATTCTTTAAATAAAATAAAATAATATTATTAAAATTAAATTAATAAAGAATAAAAAAAATAATTAATACTACATAATTAAATTAATTATAAGTAGTTTAGAAGTATACCTTAGTATTTAAGTTTTTTTTTAATAAAATTTAATAGTTAAGGTAGTAGTAAGTAAAATGTGTTAAATATTTTATTAAAGAGAAATCTTTATAAATTAATATATTCTTTGTAAAATTTTTTTATTTTTTTTATTGTTCTTATTATTAGTGAATCTAAATTAATTTAGCCAATAAAAAATAAAAATAAAATATATTAAAAAATATTTAATTTACACTTTAAATAAAATACTACTCAAGGATTAAAATAAAAATAAAATAAAAATTAGAAACAATGTTTTTTATAAATAATTTCTAATATAGAATAATAGTTTAATGATAATTTTTATTCTCAAGTAATTTTTATTTTAATTCCGTATTGATCAATGATTATACATATTATGTATATTAGTAAAAAAATTAGTTATACTTCGAAGAATGTTTAAACATATTGCCTTTAGATTAATACGTTATAGATTAAAAGCGTATTTGCCTTCAATAAATAAAAATTTTTATAAAAAAGTATTTACTTTAACATATAGATTTTTTTTATTTTTAAAACCATCACAATTATGAATTATAATTTTGGCTTTAATAAATAAAACAGAATTTAATAAATTAATTAGTATACCCTCAATGTTCATGCTATTTAATTCTATTTTCTCAGATCCTAGTGAAACTAATTTAGACTCTAACGTTTTAATTGCAAAATTAGAAGCTAACGGTTTTATGAAGACTGGGAATAATTGGGAAAACTTCTTTTGAATTTTAATTATTTTAGCTTTAATAAAAAGACTTTTAATTAGATTATTTAAATTCCTTTGAATACCCTTCAAAGTTGCTCTTATATTTTATACTTTAAAATATTTTGGTTTTAACTTTGAATATCTATTTAACGTTCTTAATACTTTAAGTCTAGGTGTAGTTGAATGATTTTACAGTAAAATAACTAATTTCTTTGAATATTTTTTCCCTAATGATAAGAGTAATTAAATACATATTTTTTTCAATCTCTTGACATTTGTTTTTTAAAGGAATTGTTAAGATAAACTATAGATCTTTATATGATAATTTTATTCTACAATTATTAACTATATCTATTAGAGATTTATTTAAATTTTTGATTAATTTAATTTTAAATAAATTAACAAATAACACAGTTTTGAGTGCGGTTTGTTTACCTTTAGGTTTAAATTGAAAGTTTTTACTTGATTCTAAATCTAAATTATTTTTTTTAATTTTTTTAACTTTTAATATCTTGCTTTATAGATGATTTATTCTGGTTAAAAAATTATTTCTATGACCTTTTAAATTAGGTTTATTTTCTTTTTTATTCTCAATTATAGGTTTAGATGTTACATGATTTTTAAGAATATTTGATTTCTTTACTTTAAATATTCCTAATTGAATCTACGTCCAATATTTTAATTTATATTGTAATTGATTAAATTGGTGGCATAGTACAGTTAACATTAAAAATTTAAATAATGTTTCTGTTCCTCAAAAACCTGTTAACGAAAATAAAGTTTCTGAAAATACAACAGAAATAAAAAAAAACAATAAAAATTGATACATTATTCTGGGTTTGGTTATATTACTTGGATTTGTTTATTTTGTTTATTTTGGTGATACATCGACAAATAGTGGAGGTGGATCTAATGCTCCAACTGAACCTCATCAAATAGAAACAATTAATAACGAAGGTTCTGGTTCTACTCCTAGAACAAGAACTGGAGATGATTCCAGATTAAAATTAAGAAAAGCTACAATCAGATCTATTAGAGCTAGTGAAGCAGCTGGGGCTAAGGTCATGACTAATATTTTAGATGCTTTAGATCCTTCAAACCAAGATGATGGTCCTCCTAGTCCAACTGGCTCAGATGACTCAAGTGAAACAATAAGACCATCACCGTCCCCAGTAAAAGGTCAACAAATAAAGATCTTTTTAGGAAATTCTAATAAATAATTATTTAACTATAACCTTAGATTAGCAGTTTAATTTATAGTTATTTAGTTATTTATCTAATATTTTAAATAATATTAGAAAGTACTGTCACAATTTAGGTAATTATCTTTTATTTGAATAATAATATTAAATTATTATATGGTAATTACTTGTGTGATAGTATATTAAAAGTTGTAAGTAAATGACAATCATGTCCATAATTTATTGTAAGAGTTTCTTCTTCTCGGTTTAAATAATCTATAAATCTTTTAAAATTAATTTTAAATATACCTAGTCAATAGTTATAGATATCATAAATAAATGTAATAATATTAACATTATTTGTTAATATTATTACATTTATTAAAAGAATAGATATTTTACACATCCTTAAAAGGGGGGATATAGGAGGGTATAATAATAATAATTATTATTAATAAAATTACTTTTTGTATTTACTAACAATTTCATTATATTATAATTAAAATAAAAATAAAATAAAATAATAACAAATAATGTTAATATTATTTAAACTGGGAACAATAGAATTGCTACAAAACAATGGGACATTAATAGTCTTTAACTTACAAAAAACCTAAAACTACAAAAAAAACACAACAAAATACATAAAAATAAAGGGTTATTTTGTATTTTATTTAATACATATTCAATACTGAGTTGACCAGATTCGAACTGGTATAAGCCACCTCCAAAAAATGGTGTTTTTCCAAATTAAACTACAACTCATTTAAATTAAATCATATTTTAAAATTAAGTATAAATTTTTTTCTACATTAAAATAGCAAATACATTTTTATTCTTCTTCCATTCCAATAAAGACAGAACCATTATATTTTTTTAACTATTATTTTTATCAGTCTCAGTCTCCTAAAAATTTTTAATTAAAATTTATGTCTATTTCTTTTATCAAGCCACAGTATAAAAAAATAAAAACATTTTAATTATATAAATTTTAATAAATCTAAATAAAATTTAGATTGGTTATAGTATTAAATTAAATGACCATTTAGTTTAATTAAATGTCGAAATCCAGAATCGAACTGAAGATAATTTTTTACAAGAAAATCGTTTTACCAATTAAACTATTCCGACAAAATCCTTAAAGCTTTTTTTAAATGTATGAATGTTTTCTTATTCTTATTTTAAAATTTAAATTTAAATAGACCAGAGCCAGTATACTAATATCTTTTAAATATATTATAATATATAAATTTTATTATAAAATAAATAATTATTATTTAATACTTAATAAAAATTTAAAATTTTTATCTTTATTCGATTCGTTAAAAAAATTTAAACGCATTAAAGAAAATATTAGGTTCACCAAGAGCTAGAAAGTTTAATTCATCACTTTATTTTTTAATATTTTGTTCTACTGTAAATCTACTTATTATTTAAGATTTTAAGCTGTTTATTTGATAACATAAAAAGGTTTATTATTAATTAATTCTAAAATTTAATTTTAGTTTCTAGTGTGTGTAAGAATAAGTAGCCTAATGTACTATCTGCTTTAGGATTTAAATTATATTATTTTTAATTTTTAAATATAATATTTTATGTGGTTCCCAACCTAACCTTTTAAATTAAAATTAAATTTAAAATTTTTAGTTTATAATTTCCTCTGGATAGAAAAAGAAAAATCAAGAGCACTTATTAATTTATTATTATCCACACTAACAAAAATATGAAGAAAAATTTTATTTAAACCATATTTTTTAATTGCATTTTTTAAATAAACATTAGAATGATTTCCAGTAATTAAATGATCTCTTAGTCTTTCATTATCGAGCCCCATAAAAAGAACTACCAACATATAATTTCTTATTTATATAATTAACTATTCCTTAAACAATTGCTTTATTTTTAAATTTATTTTAATATATATTTAAGATTATTAATTTTAATTAGATCACTATTAAAATTCAAAAAGAATGAGATCATCAGAAATATATTTTATTTATTTTTCAAAGGCACAAGGTACATAATTTATTTACGTATAAAAGTTTTACTTAAAAAATTAAAATTGGTATTTAAATTTTTAGTTTTTAAATATAAAGTATTTAGATAAAATAATTATATTTTAATTATACTAAATCAGGTTTTTTTTACCTCACGAAAGTGTTAAAATTTTAACACATATTAAATTTATAAATATAAATCATTTTAATTGATCTTTACCCGGATCGAACGAGCTCGTAGAGCATGAAGCGCTCTTGTACTACCATTATACTAAAAGACCTAATAAATTTAAAGAGATAAATATTATTAAAACTTACTGGTACTTAGAACGTGAAGAGCTTTTGTAATGCCATTATACTAAAAGACCTATTAGAAAATTTTGATTTTAATTTTATTATAAAAATTATTTAAATTAAATAAATATTATAAGGATAGTATATTTTTTATTACATAATAATAAAATGATTATTCTTTTAATAGATAGTAAAAATAATAAATTAAATATACAAAATTTTGTGATTATATAATATACCACTGTTTGTTTTAAATAATTTGGAATTTGGAATTTGGAATTTGGAATTAGGAATTAAGAATAAAACATTAAATAAATATTTATTTTAAATTTCCTACTATTACTTTGTTTGATTTTTAATTAAAACATTTTTTTAATTGGAATTTAGAAAACACCAGCATATTTTATTACCAAATCCAAATAGCCTAAAGTTAATAAGTTAATTTTCTGGCTTATTTGAAAAGAATGATAATAAAATTGAGAAAGAGAATGAGACTAAAAATGAATAAGTTATATTATTTTATTTTAAAATTAGACAATATGATTTTTATTATTAATTTATTAATTATTTTAATTTATTATTTTATTAATTATTTATTAATTAATATTTAATTAATAGCGAAAGAAGGATTTGAACCCAACCTAACAGTTCATGAGACTATCGTGCTAACCACTACACTATTTCGCTTGATTTTATTATTAAATAATATAATATATTTATAATTAATTATATAATATAAACATTTTTAATTTGTTATTTTTAATTAAAATAAAATTAAGAGTAAAGGATACTATAATAATTTTAATTTTTAATATTTAACATTAAAGATTAAATTTAATAATTTACTTGTAATATTGAAGCCTGTTCTTTTAATTAAAATAAAATATTTAAAATGTTTATTTTGACTTGTACTTTTTTATACCTAATAAGAACTAATAAGAACTAATAAGACAAAATTTTAACATTATACCTTTTTTTAAGAATAAACCCTTACCTAAATACTTTTTAGATAATATTAATAAAATTTAAATAAACTAAAAAATATTATTTAAAATTTAAAAAAATATAAGCCGAAAAAAGGAATTGAACCTTTATTTTACCGTCATGAATGGTATGTTTTAACCTTTAAACTATTTCAGCACTTACTTTGGAATACTTAAAATTTTTTATATTTTAAAAGTTTTATAAACCTAAACACCCTTCTTTTATATAATTTAATTTAGCAATATATTTTATTATGAGTAAACATTTTCTTTTACATTTGAAGAATTCCTAATTTTTTTAAGGATTTGGTATAAGGTATAAAAAAATAAAATAAAAATTTGTTTAATATTTTATTTGTTGAAATTCCTTCCTTTTGGTTGAATTATATAACGAATTTATTAATATTTTTGTATGATAATATGATAAATGTTTTAATTATATAATATTATAATATTATAATAGTTTTATAGTTTTATAGTATTATAATTTTATGGTTTGATTCTTGATTCTTGATTCTTGATTCTTGATTCTTGATTCTTGATTCTTGATTCTTGATTCTTGATTCTTGATTCTTGATTCTTGATTCTTGATTTTTGATTCTTGATTCTTGATTCT